>ERZ1673962.398-NODE-398-length-31152-cov-35.665145_pt1 | contig 31152 bp, 38 predicted proteins | sample MGYA00580188_ERZ1673962 | MGnify/ENA primary metagenome ERZ1673962 (study PRJEB41334, sample SAMN05608104) | rock metagenome | biome: terrestrial subsurface; feature: shale formation; material: shale | place: USA: Pennsylvania ... | reverse complement strand
TGAAGGCGAGGGCCGGTAAATGACTTTCCCGATCCGTAAAGCCTCAGCCCAAACCACGGTCAAGCCGGTGAAAAGTGCTGGATCGGGAAAATCCTCTGCGATTGCCCTACGTGAGCGCAAGAAACCAACACCAAATAAGGCTTGCGAAAAGTGTCAGACGCCTTTCTACGCGGCACCGTCGCATGTACTCAAGGGGTGGGGGCGCTTCTGCAGCAAGACTTGCTCAAGTTCTGGAGAGGCAAACCATCGCTTTAAGAAGAATGATGCTGTCTGCAAGTGCTGCGGATCAGCGTTCCACGTAAAGCCGTCCCGCCAGAAGAGAGGCAAGGCTCGCGTCTATTGCTCCGATGAGTGCCGGAAGAAGGCCCAGGTATCAAGCAAGACATGTCCCTCGTGCCAAGTCGCTTTTGATGTGCCTGCATCCCATGCGCATAAGCGCAAGTTCTGCTCTGCGGAGTGCCAGAAAAAATCATTTCGAAACAGCACGCCAAACAGGGTGTGCGTCACCTGCTGCGCCCCGTTCTTCATAAAGGAGTCCGATTTGAAACGTGTAGCCGATGCCGGAACGTTTTGCTCCGTGGAATGCATGACTCGGAGCCGAGGGAAAATCAGGCTGGAAGACGGGAAGTATGCGTCTCACCTTGAGCGTGACCTCTACCAGATGCTGAAGGAGGAGGGGCTTTTAGTTGGCGCTGTTCGTGAATACAAGTTCCACCCAAACCGGAGGTGGCTGTTTGACTTCGCATGGCCTGAGATGAAGGTAGCGGTAGAGATTCACGGGGGAATTTGGTCTGGCGGAAGGGGCGGGCATACGTCAGGAAAGGGCAGGTTGCGCGACATGGAGAAGATGAACGAAGCAACCATGCTTGGCTGGCTAGTTCTTGAGGTTGCATCAAACCACCTAAGAGACAAAAGCGTAATTGATTGGGTGCGGAAGCTTATAGAGCTGAGGGTTGCCGCATGACCAGTCACCGCTGCGACCCCGCCATGATCAAGAGCGGGCGCGCGATCGAGACAATCCGAATTCTGATGCAGCAGGGGAGAGCGGCCTGATGGCCGCACGCAAAGCGACAGACGACGAAATCAAGGCCGCGCTGACTGGCCGCACTGTGGCAGAGGCTGCGCAGATCCTTGGGCTGCACGAGCGCAACGTCTACACCCACAAGGCGCGTCTGGCTCGTCAGGGGTGGAGCCCGGAGCACGACATGGTGAAGACGGTGCCGGATGGCTTCCATCTCAAGGGCACGTCGACGCTGTACGGCAAGGACGGCGAGCAGAAACTGCAGTGGGTCAAGTCAAACATCGATCACGAGCGCCAAGCCGAACTGATGAAGGAGGCGGTCAAGGCGCTGGCCCTCGACATCAAGCCAGCCAAGGCGCTGCCGGCTCCGCTGCACACGCTTGCGCACCTGCTCAACTGCTACGTCATCACCGACTACCACCTTGGCATGAACGCCTGGGCGGAGGAGACGGGCGCAGCATGGGATATGAAGATCGCCGAGGACACGCTGGTCGGCTGGTTTGGTGCTGCCATCGCTCAGGCGCCTGACTCCCATACTGGCGTATTCGCACAGCTCGGGGATCTGCTGCACTGGGACGGAATCCAGGCGGTTACGCCAACTTCCGGCCATGTCCTTGACGCCGATACCCGCTTCCAGAAACTGGTGCGCGTGGCCATCAGCGTAATCCGTCGCGTGACGGCCATGCTGTTGCAGAAGCACGAGCGCGTCGTTCTCCTGATGGCTGAGGGCAACCATGACCTGGCATCGAGCGCTTGGCTGCGTGAGCTGTTCGCAGCCCTGTACGCCGATGAGCCCCGCATTGAGGTCATCACCCGGCCGGATCCGTACTACTGCATTGAGCACGGCCGCACGTCGCTGTTCTTCCACCACGGCCACAAGAAGCGGATGGACTCCCTTGAGACGGTGTTCATCGCCAAGTTCCGCGAGGTCTTCGGCCGTACCAGGCACAGCTATGCGCACACCGGCCACCTGCACCACAACGTCCTGCGCGAGACGAACACCATGCAGATCGAGCAGCACCGCACCCTGGCCGCGCCAGACAGTCACGCGAGCCGCGGCGGGTGGATGAGTGGGCGAGACGCCAAGGTCATCACCTACCACGCCGAGCACGGCGAAGTGGGGCGCATCATCGTTTCGGCCGACATGGTTAAGGGAGCAGCAGCATGAAGATGAACAGCGCGCGTCAACTCTGGCATGACGCCTACTACCAGCGCCGGGAATCGACTACCTCCTACGCCCTCGAGGTGGGAATGCTGCAGGCCAGCATCCAGAAGACCGAGAAGGACCGACGCACCGACGTGGCGCTCGATCAGGCGCTGTGCGGAATGGTCCAGTCGGTGATCGGTACGCTGCCGGCCAGCCTGCAGTGCTTCGGCCACTGGATGTACTCGCCGCTGGCCGAAGACGACCACCGGGAGATTGCCGAGGAGCTGGTGTTCGCGATGGCAGCCACCAAGCTGCCGCGTATGACCGAAGCCAAGCGCGAGAAGGCGCAGTACGTCGCCAAGGGCGTTCTCTACCGGTACCGCCGCCAGCATCAGGGTGGGCAAAGCTCGACGCCTGACCCGCTGCCGACCCCTGAGACCTTCCGCGCCTGGCTCTTCGACGAGTACGGCGTGCGCCTCTGCAGCGAGAACTGGACCCGTGAGTGGGAGTCACACATCGACGCCTTCTTCCAGGCCTGCAATGACATGGACAAAGCCGCGCTGGCACCGGTTTCTGGCCTGTTGTACCAGTGGAAGGATGCGGCTTGAATGGTGAGAAAAAGTCCTTGCATTCCCGTGCGGCTAGTAGGATCATTTCTCCATGCTGTGATTCCTTCGCCTGATGGGATTGCAGCATCGTTTGGCAAGTAGCACAGCGGTAGTGCTCCCGGCTGTTAACCGGGCGGTCGTTGGTTCGAATCCAGCCTTGCCAGCCAATCAAGCCGCTATAGCTCAGTAGGTAGAGCGCCTGCCTTGTAAGCAGGATGCCAAGGGTTCGATTCCTTTTGGCGGCACCAAGCGTCCAGGTGGTGTAACGGCAACATGCCGGCCTCCAAAGCCGTGTGATCTGGGTTCGAATCCTAGCCTCGACGCCAATTCAAGAAACCGACCACTGAGTCGGTTTTTTTATGCCGATTAGAAAGCCAATCCGCGCTTCAGTCGGCAATGAAATACCAGTTTAGGGCGCTAAAGGCCGTTTGAATGGCTCGCCACCATGCGCCCAACCCTCTTCCGGCCCCATGCCTGCCTCCTTGCTCATAGGCGGATCGCACGCGCATGTGAGGCCGGACCAATCACCAACGAGACTCCACTATGACCGACAGCCATGAGGGCAGGACAGTGCATGAGCGAGTCGGCGCCCTGGAGCAAGAGGCGGCCGTCACTCGGCATCGCCTGGACAGATTCGACCGCGACCACGCGCAGTCACCCAACCGCCTGACCAAGCTCGAGCAGCAGTTCGAGCACATGACCCGCCAGCTCACCGCGATCGGAGAGAGTCAGGACGAGGTAGCCGGGAAGGTGGACACGCTGAGCAACAAGCTCACCTATGGCATTGGCGCCGGCGTGGTGCTAGTTGCCGTGTTCGACAAGCTGTGGCCGTTCCTGGCCAAGGGGTTTGGCTCATGAACCTAATCCCCGAATGGCGCAAGTGCTGGCGTCTCACCAGTGTGCAGCTCGCCATCCTCACCGCAGTGCTCAACGCAGCAGCCGGCGCATGGGTAGCGTTCGAAGGCCACATCAGCCCCGTCGCATGGGCCAGCGTGAACATGGTCCTCGGCGTGGCTATGGCTATCGCCCGGGTGGTGTCGCAGCCGAAGGTGACTGGCAATGAGTGAAGAATACGACGGCCTTATCGACGGATGGGAAGACTACGTCGGGTTCGGCGAGAGCGTGAGCATCGAGACGATATGAAACGCCTCCACGCCACCCTGATCCTGATATGCCTCGCAGCCTGTGTCGCTTTGATGATCGGGAGAGATGTGTGGATGTATTGGCGCAAACAACTTAGGAGTCCGCATGAGCACATCGTTCACGCCATAGGCGTTGAGCACGAGATCACCGCGCACACCTACACGCTTGGGTCTGATGGGCTGAAGTTCATCGGTTCCGATGGCGTCACCGTTGCGATCTTCACATCCTTCGACTGGATGAAGCTGATTCCAGCATCCGCATAGAGAAAACACCATGGCACGCCCAAGTAAGTACAAGGCTGAGTTCGCCGAGCAGGCGAGAAAGCTGTGCAAGCTTGGCGCTACCGATCAGGAATTGGCCGATTTCTTTGAGGTGGCGCTGAGCACGCTGAACCTCTGGAAGATCCAGCATCCTGAGTTTTCGGAGTCCCTAAAGCTCGGCAAGGATGTGGCCGATGAGCGTGTTGCCAATGCTCTGTATCAGCGAGCAATGGGCTACAGCCATCCGGACACTGATATCCGCGTCATTGAGGGCGCGATTGTCGAGACCCCGTTGATCAAGCATTACCCGCCAGACACAACTGCCGCGATCTTCTGGCTGAAGAACCGTCGTCCTGATGAGTGGCGCGATCGACAGGAGGTTGCGCATGACGTCGTCGGCAGCCTCGCAGATCGGATGGCCAAAGCCCGTGAACGCCAAAAGCAGGAATGACCTAGAGCTCCAGCTGATTGACGACATTGCAGGTTTTACGCACGACCCTCAGGGCTTTGCCATGTACGCCTTCCCTTGGGGCGAAGGTGAGCTTGCAGGCGTTGAGCGTCCTCGCGACTGGCAGTGGGAGACGATGGGCGTCATTGGCGGCCACCTGAACAATCCAGAGACGCGCTTCCAGCCGTTGATGATCTCGGTCGCGTCCGGTCACGGTATCGGCAAATCAGCCGAGATGGGCATGATCCTGAACTGGGCCATGTCCACCTGTGAGGACTGCAAGGTCGTCGTCACGGCCAACACCGAGAACCAGCTGCGGACGAAGACCTGGCCGGAGATCGGCAAGTGGTTCCGCCTGGCGATCAATAAGCACTGGTTCAACGTAACCGCGACGAAGGTTGCCTCGGTTGACCCTGAGCACACTGACAGCTGGAAGGCTGACGCGGTGCCTTGGAGCGAGCACAACACCGAAGCATTCGCCGGCTTGCACAACAAGGGCAAGCGGATCGTCCTGATCTTCGACGAGGCCTCGAACATTGCCGACAAAGTGTGGGAGGTGGCCGAGGGTGCGCTGACTGACGAAGACACCGAGATCATCTGGCTGGCCTTCGGCAACCCGACGCGCAACACCGGGCGTTTCCGTGAGTGCTTCACACGCTACAAGCACCGCTGGGTCACCAAGCAGGTTGACTCGCGCACGGTTGACGGCACCAACAAGGCGCAGATCGCCAAGTGGGCCGAGGACTACGGCGAAGACTCCGACTTCTTCCGCGTGCGTGTCCGCGGCATGTTCCCGAGGGCGTCCGACTTGCAGCTGATACCGACTGACTGGGTGGCTGAGGCAATGCGGCGCGAGGCTGTATTCGGTCTGTCTGATGCGCTGGTGTGTGGCATCGACATCGCACGTGGTGGCGCTGACAACAACGTGATCCGGTTCCGGCGCGGGCTTGATGCTCGAACCATTCCGCCGATCCGCATCCCTGGCAGCGAAACGCGCGACACGACGCTTTTCATCGCTCGAGTGTGCACGGCGGTGCAGGACCACAAGCCCGACGCTGTATTCGTCGACTCGACCGGTGTTGGCGGGCCTGTGGCTGACCAGCTGCGGCGCCTTATGCCTGGAATCCCGATCATTGACGTGAACTTCGCCAGCGCGGCGCCTGATGGCCACTACGCGAATATGCGGACGTACATCTGGTGGAAGTTGCGCGAGGCGTTGCGTGCCGGCCTGGCAATCGAGGAAGACCCAGACCTTGAGGCTGAGCTCACCTCGCCCGAGTACACGCACAACCAGCGTGACCAGATCGCCCTGGAGAAGAAGGCGGACATCAAGAAGCGCCTCGGCATCAGCCCTGACGACGCTGACGCCTTGGCCCTGACCTTCACATTCCCCGTCCAGAAATCACAGCACACGCATGAGCAGGGCACGGCTCTGCTCAGCGACTACGACCCGTTTGCGAGGTAGAAACAATGTGCGGCAGCTCGCTCAAGAAGATCGTCAAAGTGGCCACGCTCGGCCTCGTTGATATGGAAACACCCAAGCCGCCGAGCGCCCCAGATGCACCAACCCAGAGCACGCCGACTGCGGTCGACCCTGGCGTCACGCAGGCGCGCGAGGACGAGCGGCGTCGCAGGGCTGCAGCGGCAGGCGCAGGCAGCACGATCCTGACTGGCGCAGGTGGGCTAAACACAACCGCTCAGACCGGGCAGAAAACGCTCCTGGGGGCATGATATGGCTGATTCGTTGCGTCAACGCCTGGATCGCCGCATATCTCAGCTCAAAACCGAGCGTGACCGTGGCTGGCTCCCGCTGTGGCGCGACATCAGCGACTACATCGCGCCTGATATGGGCCGCTGGAATCTGAGCGACGCCAACGAGGGCAAGCGCCGGGACCAGAAGATCATCAACAGCACGTCACGCGCGGCGCTGAAGATCCTCGCCTCTGGCATGTTCTCGGGCATGACCAGCCCATCTCGGCCGTGGTTCAAGCTGGCCACGCCTGATGCTGCGCTGATGGAGTTCGGGCCGGTCAAGTCCTGGCTGCACCAGGCCGAGCGCGTCATGCAGGACGTGTTCGCGCGCTCCAATCTGTACAACGTGTTGCCTACTCTCTACGGCGAGCTGGGCGGTTTTGGCATCGGCGCCATTGCCTGCATGCCGGACGATGACGAGTTCGTGAGGTTCTACAACTTCACGGCAGGCAGCTACATGGCCGCTACCAGTTCGCGGCAACAGGTGGACACGCTCTATCGCGAGTTCCGCATGACAGCGCGCCAGATGGAGCAGCAGTTCGGGCGCGACGCGATGAGTCAGGCCGCGCAGAGCCTGCTCAGCAGCAACCCGGATGCGTGGGTTGACGTCTGCCACGCAGTCGAGCCGAACGACAAGCGTGATTCTGGCAGGCCAGACAACCGCAATATGCCGTTCAGGTCCGTGTATTGGGAGAAGGGCGGGGATTCCGACGCGCTGCTGCGGCAGTCCGGGTTCCAGACCTCGCCGATCATGGTGCCGCGCTGGGACGTCAACGGTGAGAACGTCTACGGCCACGGGCCGGGCTCAGTGGCGCTCGGTGATACCAAGGCACTGCAGCTGATGGAGAAGCGCAAGGCGCAGATGCTCGAGAAGCTGGTAAACCCGCCAATGGGTGCTCCTGCTTCACTGCGCGGCCAGCGTGCGTCAATCCTGCCAGGCGACATCACATACCTGGACATGACGAACGTCGGCCAGCAGTTCGCGCCGCTGCATGAGATCAACCCGTCGGCCTATACGGCATTGCGCGGCGAGATCGAGGCACACGAGGAGCGGATCAACTCGGCCTTCTTCGTCGACCTGTTCCTGATGATCAGTTCGATGGATGACGTCCGCACTGCGACAGAGATCGCGGCGCGCAAGGAAGAGAAGATGCTGATGCTCGGGCCAGTGCTCGAGCGGATGAACGACGAGCTGCTCGACCCGCTGATCGATCGGGTGTTCAACCTGATGATCGAGCAATCGTCACCGCGCTGGTCTGGCCTGCTGCCTGGCAAGCCTCTGCTCCCGCCGCCTCCGCAAGAGCTGGCAGGCATGGATCTGAACGTCGAGTACGTTTCGATCCTCGCTCAGGCGCAGAAGGCGCTCGGGGTCACTGGCATCGAGCGCGTGGTGAGCTTCGCTGGGAACCTGGCTGGCATCTACCCGGACATCGTCGACAAGCTCAACCTCGACCAGGCTGTAGACGAGTACGCCGGCATGTCTGGTGTGCCGCCGACGATCATCCGTTCTGACGATGAGGTTGGCCAGATTCGCAAGGCCCGCGCCGATGCGGCTCAGGCCGAGGCCATGAACCAGCAGATGCTGGCAGGCATCCAGGGCGCCAAGCTGCTCTCTGAAACCGACGTATCCAACGACAACGCACTGACCGCACTGGTAGGCCAATGACCAACGCAAGCGATGAGCGCTCCCTGAAGAAGGCTGAGCGTGAGGAGCGGCTGTCCCGCGAAACCCTCGAGGCTGACTTTCGCTGGCTGATGGACGACCCGCGAGGGCGCCGCATCGTCTGGCGCCTGATGGCCAGGTGCAAGGTGTTCGAACCCGTCTTCAACACGCACGGCGGGGTGATGAACTTCAACGAGGGCCGGAGAGATACCGGCCTTTTTCTTTTGGGCGAGATCGACCGGCTGTGTCCCGCGCAGTTCGCAGTGATGGCAGCAGAGAACGCCCGCCAACCCGAGGAAACGGAAACCAATGACTGACTCGACTCAAGCAAGCGCTCCGGAAGCCACCACCAGCGCAGCGGCAGACGTTCAGTCCGGAGCCACTGTTGAAACCCCTGAGCAGGCCCCGGCGACCCCGGAAACGCCCGCGCCAGAGAAAACAGATGGCGACGGCCAGCCCCAAGGGGCGCCTGATGATTACGCCGACTTCAAGCTCGCCGACGGCGCAGAGCTCGATGCGGAAGTGCTGACCAGCTTCAAGGGCATCGCCAAGGAGCTGGGTATCTCGCAAGAGGCAGCACAGAAGCTACTCGACCTGCAGGGCCAGCTCGATTCGAAGCGTATGCAGGCGCTTGAGGCGGCTCAGGCCGAACAGTCGCAGCGCTGGGCAGACGCCGTGAAAGCGGACAAGGAGCTTGGTGGCGAGAACTACGACAAGACCGTAGAGACCGCCGTCAAGGCCGTGGAGAAATTCGGAAGCCCTGAACTGCGCGCCCTACTGAACGAAACCGGAATCGGTAACCACCCCGAGCTGGTGAAGTTCTGTCATCGCATTGGCAAGGCACTGAGCGAGGACAACCTCGTGATGGGCGGCAATCAACAACAGAGCCGGAAATCTGACGCTGAAGTCTTCTACGGCGCTAATTGATCGAGGAAACACAAATGGCTGTTATCGGAAACACTGCACTGACTCTGACGGATTGGGCAAAGCGCCAAGATCCTGACAGCAAGCCGGCTCGCATCGTCGAGATGCTGAGCCAGACCAACGAAATCTTGACCGACATGCTCTGGCTGGAAGGCAACCTCCCGACCGGCCACCGCACGACCACCCGCACCGGATTGCCAGCTGGTACTTACCGCGCGCTCAACGCTGGTATCCCGAGCGAAAAGAGCACCACTGCCCAAGTCGATGAGACCTGCGCGATGCTCGAATCGCTTGGCGTAGTGGACGAGGCGCTCGCTGCGCTGAATGGCGGCACTGCTGCATTCCGCCTGTCCGAAAACGCTGCCTTCGTTGAAGGCATGAACCAAACCATGGCGTCTGGCATCTTCTACAACAACTCCGCGCTGAACCCGGCTCAGTTCACTGGACTAGCCCCGCGCTACTCGGACAGCACCGCCAAGAACGGCACGAACATCATCAAGATGGGTGGCGCCGGCTCGGACAACACCTCCATTTGGCTGGTCGTATGGGGCGAGCACACCGTCCACGGCATCTACCCGAAAGGCAGCAACGCCGGTCTTGACCACAACGACATGGGCATCGACCTGGTCGACGATGGCACAGGCAAGAAGTTCCGCGCCTTCCGCGACCACTACAAGTGGAATTGCGGTGTTGCCCTGCGAGATTGGCGCTATGCCGTTCGCATCTGCAACATCGACGTGTCCGACCTGATCGCTGACAGCACTGGCGCTTCGGTGAAGCTGGTCGAGAACATGATTCGAGCCATCCACCGCATCCCGAATCTGCGCTTGGGTCGTGCTGCGTTCTACATGAACCGCACCGTCCGCGAGATGCTCGACATCCAGGCTATGAACAAGTCCAACGTCCAGCTCTCCATCAAGGAGTTCGATGGAGAGTTCATCACCAGTCTGCGTGGCGTGCCTTTCCGCACCACTGACGCCCTGCTCAACACCGAAGCCGCCGTGGCTTGAGGAGAACCAAATGATCACCGATAAGCTGAATACCTTCAGCGCTGCGCAGGCAGTCACCGCAACAGCCGCTTCGACCGACGTGATCGATCTGGGTCCGCTGACCCATGGCAACACCCGTCGCGACATTGGCGCTGGCGAGCCCATGCACTTCGTTGTCACTGCGCTGACCACTGCAACCGCAGCCGGCGCGGCCACCGTGAACTTCCAGTTGCAGACCAGCGACGACAACAGCACGTGGGTCACGCTGTACGACTCCGGCTCTGTTGCTCTGGCGGGCATGGCCGCTGGCAAGCAGCCTGTCGCCGTGGCTGTGCCGCGTGGCGTTCGCCGTTACCTGCGTGCCAACTACGTTGTCGGCACCGGCCCCCTGACCGCTGGTAGCTTCTTCGCCGGCTTGGTCAAGGACGTTCAGGACATCGCCTACTACGCCAGCGGCTTCACCATCGCGTAAGGAGGAGTCATGGACGTAGTCGCAACAGAGGTTGGCTTCTACGGCGGCCTCCGTGCCATCGGCGAACAGTTCGAGATTGCAAGCGAAAAGGATCTCGGCAGCTGGATGGAAAAGGTTGGTGGCGACAAGCCCAAGCCTGAAGCCAAGGCAAAGCCCGGCCCCAAGCCGGCCGTCAAGCCTGAAGAGTCTGGCAACCTGCCTGACGCGTAACACCAAGGGGCCTCCGGGCCCCTACTCATTTCCGGAGATCGCATGGCCAGTGTCGTTCAAATCTGCAACATGGCGCTCACCCGCATCGGGCAGAACCAGTTCATCGACTCGATCGACGAGCAGAGCAAGGCGGCCGAGCTGTGCGCGCTCCACTACGAGCAGTGCCGCGACGAGGTGCTGCAGGCGTTCCCTTGGCCCTTTGCCGAGGCTCGTGTTGCGCTGGCTGATATCGGCTCGCCACCGCAGAACTGGGCGTTTCGCTACCGCTACCCGGTCAACTGCCTGCAGGCGCGCCGTATCAGCGTGCCAGGGCTCGAGATGCCCACTGCAGAGCAACGCGTGCCGTTCAAGGTCGTGAACGCGGCTGGCGGCCGAGCCATTCTGAGCAATCAGGAGCAGGCCGAGCTGGTCTACACGGTGCGCGTCGAGGATACGACCTACTTTCCGCAGATGTTCGTCAATGCGCTGGCGTGGCGCCTTGCTGCCGAGCTTGCTATGGGGCTGCAGGCCAGGCCAGAGAACTACTCGTCCGCGATGCAGAATTACCAGATGACCATCAGCCAGGCCCAGGCCCTCGCCTTTGAAGAGAGCGAGGAGGGCCCGGTTCCAGAATCCGAGTTCATACAGGCGCGCAACTGATGGGCAACAGCATCATTCAGCCGTCGTTCGCTGCGGGCGAACTGGCGCCGTCCCTCTACGCGCGCGTCGATCTGGCCCGATACCAGACCGGCCTGCGCCTGTGCTCGAATTTCTTCGTGATGCCTTATGGGGGCGTCAAGAATCGCCCTGGAACCCGATTCATCTACGAGGCCAAGGGCAGCGGGAAGGCCCGCCTGATCCCGTTCCAGTTCAATGATGAGCAGACCTATGTCCTAGAGTTCGGCGACCTCTACATGCGCGTCTACAAGGATGGCGGCATCGTAGAGTCGAGCCCTGGCGTGCCGTATGAGATCGTTACGCCGTTCACCGAGTCCCAGCTGTTTGACCTGAACTACACGCAGTCGGCTGACGTGATGACGATCGTTCACCCGTCGCATGCGCCACGCGAACTGTCGCGCCTGGATCATGACAACTGGACGCTGGCGGCGATCAGTTTTGTGCCGAGCATCAATGCGCCGACTGGCCTTTCTGCCGCCGCGCGCTCTGGAGGCTCTGGCGATACGACGACCTTCCGCTACGTAATCACTGCCGTATCGGATAGCGAGGTTCCCGAAGAAAGTCTGCCGTCAACTGCGGCCAGCGTGGCAAGCTGGGATAGCAAGCCCGGCGCAGTGCTTAGCTGGTCTGCGGTCACTGGCGCCGACTATTACAACGTCTACAAGGACAACAACGGTTCCGGCATTTACGGCTTCATCGGCCGCGCGGACAGCGTTGCATTCACCGACAACAACATTTCGCCGACCAAGACAGACACGCCGCCGACTGGAAACAATCCGTTCGTTGGCGCTGGCAACTACCCCGGAGCCGTCGGCTACTACCAGCAACGCCTGTGCTTCGCCGGAAGCAATCTGAAGCCCCAGACCATCTGGATGAGCAAGACTGGCAACTTCAAGAACTTCGGCTATGCGACGCCGGTTAAAGATGATGACTCGATCACCCTGACCATAGCAGCGCGCCAGGTTCATCGCTTCCGCCATCTGCTCCCGCTTCGGCAGCTGCTCGGGCTGACAACTGGCGGTGAGTGGGTAATCGCAGGCGATGACGCCGGTATAACACCGAAGAACGTCAAGGCGGACATCCAGAGCTACAACGGCATCTCCAAGATTCCACCGATCGTCATCAACGACAGCGCGATCTACGTGCAGCAACGCGGCAATGCCGTGTCTTCGCTGGCCTACACCTTCGAAAGCGACGGGTTCTCCGGCGACGACCTGACCAAGTTCTCGCCGCACTTCTTCCGCGGGCATACGCTGGTCGACTGGGCGTACCAGCAGGTGCCTGACCGCCTCGTCTGGGCGGTGCGTGATGATGGCGCGATGCTTGGAATGACGTTCCTGCCAGAGGAGCAGCTGCTGGCCTGGCATCAGCATCACACCGATGGCGCTGTAGAGTCGGTGTGCGGCATTGCAGAGGGTGGAGAGGACGCTCTTTACTTGCTAGTCAACCGCACGATCAATGGCGCCACGAAGCGCTATATCGAGCGACTAGAGACGCGCCAGATCGAGGATATCGAAGACGCGTTCTTTGTCGACTGCGGGCTGACCTATGACGGCCGAAACCATGCCACCAACGAGACGCTGACACTCAGCGGCGGAACGGACTGGAAGTATCCAGAGGAAGTCACGGTAACGGCCGTCGGGCATTCGTCGTTCAGTGCAGGCCTTATCGGTCGCCGCCTGCGTCTACGGGCCGGCGATGAAATTGTGCGGATCGAGCTGACGGGCTTCACGTCGTCCACTGTGATGACGGCCAAGCTGCTCGAGATATGCCCGGAGTCGCTGCGAGACGTTGCGGTTAGCGATTGGGCGCTGATGGCCACGACCGTGTCTGGCCTGTCTCACCTCGAGGGCAAGACCGTTTCCGTTCTGGTAGACGGCGACGTGCATCCTCAGCGCGTAGTGACCGGCGGATCGATTACCCTGCAGTCGTCCGCCGCAGTGGTCCATGTTGGCCTGCCGTATGTGGCGGAGATCGAGACGCTCGAGATCGACGTGCCAGGCAACGAGACATTGCTCGACAAGCGCAAGATCATCCCCAGCGTCACGGTGTACGTGGAGGAGTCACGCGGTTTCATGGCCGGGCGCAAGAAGGGCGACAAGCTCTACGAGCAGAAACCCGAATATCGCCAGCGCTACAACGCACCGATTCCGCTGCTGACAGGCCCGAGCGAACTCAAGATCAGCTCTGTGTGGGATGAGTCTGGTCGCGTCTACATCCAGCAGGCAGATCCGCTCCCGCTCACCGTCCTTGCTGTCATTCCCGAGGTGACTGTCAGTGGTAAAGGCTGAAGTTGTGCCGCTGTGTGAGGCGGATATCGATGCGATCCTGCCGGACATCCGCCAGGCCGACCGAGACGAGATAGAGGAAGCCCTGCAAACGCCCATGCGCAAAGCTCTTGCCGATGCGCTGGCTAACCATTGCAAGGCGTCAAAAATCGTCGTGAGCGGCATCGTGGTGGCCGTGTTCGGTGATTCTCGGCATTCGGCAGAGGCCGGGGTTCCGTGGCTGATCAGCACGCGCCATGTAGAGCGTTTTCCGAAGGCGTTCCTGCAGGTCTGCAAGCCGGAGGTAGCAGAAATGCTCACGCGCCATGAGGTGCTGGTCAACTACGTCGATGTCCGCAACGCGGCGGCCATTCGCTGGCTGCGCTGGCTCGGCTTCACCTTCGGCGATCCTGAGCCATACGGGCCGCTTGGCCTCCCGTTTCACTGTTTTTGGATGAGGCGCCAACCATGTGCGTGAGTAACCTGTTCAACGCTTACGCGAGCTATGAGCAAGGCAAGTACCTGGACGAAGTGGCCAAGGTAAATGCCGGAATCTCGAACCAGGCCGCGAGGGATGCCATCAAGCGCGGCAGCATTGAAGCCGATGAGCAGCGTAAAACCACGCAGCAGGTCATCGGTGCACAGCGCACAGGTTTCGCGGCAGGCAACATCGACGTGAACACTGGCTCGGCCGGACAGGTGCAGAACGACGCCGCAGCGCTGGGCGAGCTGGACGCGCTTACGATCATCAACAACGCCGCGCGCGAGGCCTACGGCTACCGGGTGCAGGCGATGGATCAGCGGCAGCAAGGCAAGCTGGCGAAGTGGCAAGGCAAGATGGAAGCGTTCGGTTCTATCCTGGGCGGCGCCGAGAAGGGCGCCATGTTTGCAGCTGGAGGCGCCTGATGGCACGAGTCCCAGATTACTCGCAGCGCCAGGTCAGCTTGCGCCCGGTGAACTCCAACGGGTTCAGCATGCGGGCGCCGGATGCGTCAGGCTTCACCCGCGGCCTTGAGCAGGCAGAGAATGCCATGCTGCGCCGGGTCGAAAAGGAGCGCGAGAACGCCAATCGAGCAGCCCTGCTCGAGGCCGACAAGCAGCTGACCGACTGGCAGCACAACACGCTGTTCAACCCGGAAAGCGGTGTGTACACCCGCAAGGGCAAGAACGCGCTCGACGTGACCAACAACACGCTTGCTCAGTTCGAGGAGGCGCAGGCGAAGATCGCTGACGGTCTCAAATCAGAAGAGCAGCGTGCCCTGTTCACCCAGGTTGCTGCGCAGCGCCGTGAGTCCATCTCGCGCGAGCTGAACCGCTACGAATACGGCGAGCGTCAGCGCTACTACGATGACGTCGACCGCGGTCAGCTCGAGACGGCCATGCAGGGTGCTGCACTGAACTACAACAACCCGGAGAAGATTGCCTACTACCAGCGCTCGGCCAATGAGGTATTGAAGGCGCAGGCTGAGCGCAAAGGCCTCCCGGAGGAGATGCTGCAGGCCAACTTGCTCCAGGCCAACAGCGGCATGGCGACGGCCGTTATCTCTCGCATGGTCAACGAGGATCCGGGGCGCGCGAAGCAGTACTTTGAGACTGCGCAAGGGCAGATGACTGCCGACGACCAGGTGCGTGTATCGAATCTGATCGACCGCGAGATCAAGCGCCGCGAAATCGAGGCCAGGCAGATTCAGGCGATCGCCCGGGCGGAGCTGTCGAGTCGCGTGTCTGACGCGCAGTCGGCCTATCTGTCCGGCTATGAATTCGACAATCCGCCGTCGCAGTCAGAGTTCGTGGCGTCCTTTGGAGCAAAAGAGGGCGCCGAGCGCTACCAGCAGTTTGCCAAGACACAGGCGCTTGGTTCTGCTATTCGTCAGGTCAAGACCGCTTCGCCCGAGGAGCGCATGCGTCTAGTCGAGCAGTTCCGTCCAGCCAAGGATGGCGTGGCCGAAGACGGTTTCGCGGTCGATGCCAAGCTGTACGGAACGCTGATCAATGCAGCATCGCAAGCAGCGGACGAGCTTCAGCGCGACCCGGCATTCTACGCAGCCAGCTACAGCCCATATTTGCGTAAGGCCGCTGAAGATGCGTCAAGTGGCGACCCAGCAGCTACCGAGGCGTATGCAACTGCCATGCTTGCCGAACAACAGCGTCTTGGTGCGCCAGATCCGAAACTGCTCACTTCCCGCCAGGCTGCCGGCATCGCCGCTGCATTCGAGAATACTGAAGACGGCGGAAGCAACGCAGCTCAGCTCATCGAACAGCTGCAACAGCAGTGGGGCAAGCACTGGCCGACCGTCTACAAGCAGTTGCAGGACAAGCTGCCGGGCGCCGCGCTGGTCATTGGCTCTGGCGTGGACGAGCAGACAGCGGCAACGCTGGCCCGTATTGCGCACTTGAAGACCGAGGAACTGAAGAAGGGCCTCGACAGCACCGAGACGCGCGACGCCAAGCTTGCGCTGAACGAGGGCATGGCTGAGTTCCGCAACACCCTGGCCGGGCAGGTCGGTGGCGAGCGCACATTCTCCACGCTCTACAGCGAAGCCGAACGCCTGACCTACGCTTACATGGGGCAGGGCAAGAGCGCGCGGGACGCGGTCAGTCTGGTGAAGAAATCGCTGATCGATGACAAGTACACGCTGGCCGGCACCTATCGCGTACCGAAGTCGTTCGATGCTGACCTCGTTGAGGTTGGCACAGAGCGCGCGCTGGAGAGCATCGATCCTTCATCCTTGCATTTCGTCAAGGAGCCATGGATGAAGCAAGAGGATGCGTTCAATCAAGCGCGAGCCAACCTCGAAGAAGCCTACTGGGTCAACACGGCAGACGAAAATGTAGGCTTGATGCTTTACCGAAACGGCAGGGCGGTGCTCGATAAAAATAAGAAGCCGATTGTACGTAGCTGGGATGATCTTGCAGAGCAGGCGGTGCGGAAGGCCATCCAAGCTCCGAATGCCGATATCCCCATGCCTAGCGGCAGCATGCTCGACTACAGCAAAACGAGATCAGTGAGATGACGCTCTATCTTGATGGCAATATCGTCGACCCGGATTACGATCTTCTTAGGGACTCGGTCACCGGGCAGTTTGATGCGGCAGAGGCTGCGTGGGATCAGCAGGCCTTTGATAACCCGGTGATGGCAGCCCGCAGGATTTCCGAGCTTGCTGACGCCGAGCAGGGTGAGGTTATCCGTCCTGCCATGACGGCGCGCGGGTATACCTCCCCAGCCGTTAGGGCTGAGCCTGAATCGCCCATGCTCCCTGCCGAGGTTGCTCGTGCACGCGTCAAGGAAGAAGGCCTCGACCTATCCATCGATGACGGCGGTATTCGCGAAGGCGTTCTTGATATCCTGGTCGAGCGTAAGCGCGCAGAGGCGCAGCGCAAGTTCCTGCTCGACAACGCGCCGGCGTCGACCATCCCGGTTCAGCTGCTTGCGGGCTTTGCCGCTTCGGCTATTGACCCGATCAACATCGCATCGGCATTTATCCCCGTAGTCGGCGAGGCGCGCTATGCGTCGATGCTGGCCAATGCCACTACCAGAGCGGCCAGGTTTGGCGTTCGCGCTCGCGTTGGGGCGCTAGAGGGCGCCGTAGGTGCGGCGATGGTTGAGCCGCTGGTGCTGTACGCATCCGCGCAGGATCAGGCCGACTACGACATCACCAATAGCCTGCTCAACGTAGCATTCGGATCAGTTCTCGGTGGCGGGCTGCACGCGGCCGGCGGCCTGGTCAGCGATCTTCGGCGTGGCAACCTGCTCGAGCAAGTCAGGGTCGAGTCACTGGCAGAAGCTCCGCAAGGCGCTGAGGCCAGGGCGACGACGCCAGAGATCGCACTACGGCGCGGCGACGACGACCCCATGCTGCGCCTGAGCGATTCGCTGGCCCGCGGCATTGAGGCTGATCGTGCGCGCATCGCCGAGGCGTCGGCTATCCAAGCTCGTGACGACCTGATCCCGCAGATTCGCGCAGAGCTGCAGGCCGTCGCAGAGGGCCGCCTGCCAAACGTGGCCGACCTGAAGGGCGAGCGCTCTGCTATCAATCGCAGCCTGTCGACGCTGGATGAGTCTTTTCGAGATCGCGCCAAGGCTTTCCAGCAGCAAGGCCTAACGCGCAAACAGGCAGAGCGTGCCGCGCGTGACGCAATCACGGAGGAGCGGCAGCGACTTACAGAGCGCAGCCTTGAGGTTGACGACGCCCTGGCAGGCAATCGGAGTGCCGAGCAGGCGCGGGCAGAGCTTTCACGCCTAGAGCGCGGAGAAATTCCTGAGCGTTATCAGGCACGCATAGACGAAGCTGCCGGCAAGGCGGCGTCTGGTTTCGAGCTGCGCCAGACTGCGCGGGCAATGGCCGAATCTGCGCCGTGGCAGGTTCGCGAAAGCGCGCTGCGTGCGGCGGTAGCCCAAGCCGTAACTGGAAGACCAGTCGACGTCGAGCCGATCTTCCATCTTGCCGATCCGGCCAAGCGACAAGCCGCACTTGAGCGCATCAAGGAGCCGATCAGGACCGTTTCAGATCCTGAAGGCGAGGTAGCCGCCTACATGGCGGACGAAACTGCCAACTCGCTTGACGGGACAGACCTTGAAGGCGCTGAGCGTATGCTTGCCGATGAGCAGGCGCTGACCGACGAGATGGCTGCACAAGCCGGAATCGACCTGAAGCCATTTCTGCGCGAAGCCGAAGAACTGGCCGCAGATGCCGAAACCTACGCCGCCGCTTACCGGGCCGCGGCACTTTGTCAGTTGAGGAACTAATGGGCGCTCTAGACTGCATCGACACAATCCAGGCTGCTGCCAAGGCCGCAGGGCGCGAGCTGAACGAGAATGAAATGGTCGAGCTGGTAGGCGACCTACAGGCGCGCATCAAACAGCTGCAGGCGACTGACGGCATGCTTGGCCTAGAAGACGCTGCGTTGCGTGCCGCTGACGAGATGGGGAACGAGGTGAAGCTGGCCGCTGCCATCGAGAAGCGTAACGCGCTGCTCAACGCTCGCCGCCGCGCTGAACTGGTCGGCTATATCCGCAGCACATGGTCAGATCGTCCCGACCTCGGACTCGAGTCATTCCTTGTCGGCACCAACGTTGCTCGGGCAGGCGCGCGCCGGTCGGTCGCGGCCGAGCAGAAACAGCTCAGCCAGGCCTATATCGCCGGTTTCCTCAACGACATCGAGAAGGAGGGGCTGCTGCCTTTCCTGACTCGCGGCGACTTGGATCAGGACATCGCAGATTCGCTCTGGCGTATCGGCATGGATCGTCCGCTGGACGGCCTGAGCAAGGAAGCCGTGTCGATCGCCAAGATCATGCAGAAATACCAGGAGACGGCCAGGATCGACGCGAACCGCGCGGGCGCTTTCATCCGCAAGTTGCCTGGCTACGTGGTGCGCCAGTCCCACGACCCGTACAAGATTCAGCGCGCCGGTTTCCAGCAATGGCGCGACGAGATCCTGCCGCTGTTGGACGAACGCACCTTCGAGGCTGGCTCGGACGTAGATGGCTTCCTGCTGGCCACCTACAACAATCTGGTCTCTGGTGTGCACCTGAAAGCTACCACGCCAGAACCGACAGGCTTTAAAGGTCCGCGCAACCTGGCCAAGAAGGTCAGCGCCGAGCGCGTGCTGCACTTCAAGGACGGCGTAGCGTGGAACCAGTACAACAAGGTCTACGGCACCGGCTCGCTGCGCGAAGCATTCCTTGGTGGCCTCGACCGCTCGGGTGACAGCACCGGCCTGATGCGTCGCCTGGGCACCAACCCTGAAAGCAACTGGAGCGCCGCGCTCGACGAGCTTCAGCTTGATCTGAAGAATGACCCGGAAGGCCTGCGCAAATTCCAGCAGGATCGCAACGGGCTGCTCAAGACACGCTTCTCGGAAATCGACGGCACGTCCCGCATGGCTGTCAACCATGTTGGCGCCAGGGTGGCTTCGAACCTCCGCGCTTGGCAGTCAATGGCCAAGCTGGGCGGCGCGGTCATCTCAGCCGTGACGGACCTTCCCGTTGCAGCGAGCGAAATGCGCTACCAGGGCAAGGGCATGCTGTCTTCCATGGGCGCACTGATCGGCGGCATGGTCAAGGGCCGCAAGCCAGCTGAGCAACGGGAAATTCTCTCGACTCTGGGGGTGTTCTTCGACAGCGTGCGCGGCGAGGTGGTAAGCAAGTTCAGCGCCGATGATTCGCTTGGCGGGCAGATGAGCAAATGGCAGCAACGGTTCTTCAAGGTAAACGGCTTGACCTGGTGGACGGACGCCATGCGCAGCACCGCGGCGCTGATGATGAGCCATCACCTGGCCTACAACCGTTCACTGAACTGGGACCAGATGAACCCTGATCTGCGGCGCACGCTTGAGCTGTTCGACTTCGATGCTGGCAAGTGGGATCTGGTAAGGAGGACGGGAGCCAAGCAGGCCGACGGCCGCGAGTACATGACAGCCCAGGGCATCGACGATATCGCTGACGCGGATCTCGCCGGATACCTCACCAGCAAGGGTCGCACAGTCAACGACGCGGCTGTTGCTGAGCTGCGCGAGGAGCTGCGCGGCAGCCTGCGCAGCTACATCACTGACCGGGCCAGCTATGCCGTCATCGAGCCGGACGCCAGGACGCGCGCCATGATGCGCCGCGGCACTCAACCCGGAACCGTAGCCGGCGAACTTCTGCGGTTCGTCGGTCAGTTCAAGGCATTCCCTGTGGCCATTCTGCAGAAGTCGTTCGGCCGAGAGCTGTATGGGCGGGGCTACAAGCCAGGTGCCTACGGTGCAAACCCTGGCCGCGAACTGATCCAGGCTATGCGCAGTGGCAACGGCGAAAAGCTCGGCATCGCTCAGCTGATGCTGTGGACCACGCTGTTCGGCTATGGCGCCATGGCCACAAAGGATCTGCTGAAAGGACGCGAACCTCGGCCGGCAGATGACCCCAAGACTTGGGTGGCGGCGATGCTGCAGGGTGGCGCGCTCGGGCTGTACGGTGACTTCCTGTTCGGTGAAGCCAACCGCTTCGGCGGCGGGCTCACGCAGTCGCTGTCAGGTCCGACGCTGGGCCTGATCGACGGCGGGTATGACCTGTTCGCTAGGGCGCGCGATGGTGACGATACGGCAGCGGCGGCTGTGCGTTACACAATCCAGAATACGCCTTTCGCAAATCTGTTTTACACTCGCGCAGCGCTTGACTACTTGTTCCTTCATAGCCTGCAAGAGGCGCTGAATCCTGGATCACTTCGTAGGATGGAAAGACGAATTGAAAAAGAAAACGCACAGCGCTTCTTAATCTCGCCTTCTCGGAACTACCTCGACACTACCGGTGCGGTGGTCGATACAGTTTCCGACGTGTTCAGATAAGGATGTCTATGTCCGTGGTTATATCACTGCTGTGGATTGTCGTGGCACCAGTCCTGCTCGCAACGATTGGAGCTGCTGCGGCGCCTCCGCCATGGTCTGCCTATATCGCGATGGCTATTTTCTTTCCGGCGACTTTCGTGGGTATCTCGATAGCTACGGATATTGATGGCGGCAGGATTGGATCAATACCCGCAGCAATCCTTGCCGTTAAGGAAGGAATGCAGTGGTTTCTCTGGTGGCTCTTGATTATGGCAGGCTGCATCGGTGCTGCATGGGCGGCTGCGGTGCTTAGCTAAGGAGGGGGTGTGACGATCTATACAGGAGGCCCGATCATTGGCGGGCCCATTGACCTGGGCGATATCGTTCCGGAAACAGAAGTTTGGTCAGCATGGGCGACGGCAGATCTTATTGCCGTTGTGTTGACGGCATCTCTTGTCGTTAGGCTTTTGCTGGCGTGCCGAAAAGGCGCCCACCCGCTGATTGGGCTTTCCGAACCACTCGGCCGAGCGCAGCGCATTGGTGTGGTTCTGCTGGTTGCTGCTGCGGCTGTTTTATTAGCCTTTGCTCTGGCGATCTTTTTTCAGGACTACACGCATGCTCAGGCTGAGCATCGCAGAGTCTTCATGGATGCGACATTTTATACGGGCCGCACGGCCGAGTACCGCTCCGCAGCCATGGCGCTCTATAGCGCGGCGATTCACCAAGAAATTTGGCTTCTAGCGACGGCGGCGGCCGCTGTCATAGGGGGCTGGCTTGTCTTCGCCCATCGAGCAACTACAGAGCCACTGATTAGTTGGCTTAAAGACGGCTGAATTCGCTAACCACAAGACCCGCTTCGGCGGGTTTTTTATTGCCCAAATTCCAGGCCCCGCCAATGAGCGGGGCTTTTTATTGCCCGCACGAAAGGACCGGCCATGACCGTTCAAACCAGCACCAACGTTGCAGCCTTCGTCGGAAACGGTGTTGCCACCAGTTTTCCGATCGGGTTCAAGTTCAATTCGTCAGCCGATTTGATCGTAGAAGCGACCAACACAGTAACGGGTGTCACTACGCCCCTTTCGCTGAACTCGGATTACACCGTCACCGGTGCGGGCAATGAGAACGGAGGCACGATTACCTTCACGGCAGCTCCGCTTTCCGTTGAGAAAGTAAAGGTCACCCGTCACGTCGATTTGCTGCAATTGACCGACTTGCGCAACCAAGGCAAGTTTTATGCAGAGGTACACGAAGACGTGTTTGATAAGCTGATCATGATCGATCAGCAACAACAGACCGAGATCAATGCCGCCAACGACAAATCCGACGAAGCATTGTCAGCCGCTAACGCTGCGAACGAAAAGTCTGACCAGGCCGTCGCAAAAGCCGACCAGAACCTCGTTGATATGCAAGCGCAGTACGATGCTTTCGAGCAAGGCGCCTCGCTCGTGGTCATTGGCGATTATGCCGCCGGCCTTGTCGTTGATGGCTACAACAAGGTTTTTCGCAAAGACGGCGAGCTCTACCGGGCCAAGGCCGAGCTGGCGCTACCGTACTCGCTGAATGGCGACTGGGCAGTAGATGCGCCAAAATTCGTTTCGGTCGGCGATGCGGTGCTGCGCCAGGATCTGGCCACTGCGGATGGCGCCGACATGGTCGGCTACAAGGGCCGCACGGTGGCGGACAAGCTCGGCGATGTGGCCAACATCATGGACTACGGCGCGGTGGCCGATGGCGTGACCGACGATGCTCCGGCCCTGCGCGCGGCCATGGCGGCGCTGGTCGCCAAAGGTGGCGGTTATCTGTACCTGCCAGCCGGCACCTACTACCTGAACTCTGGCGATCCACGCGGCCTGGCGATGCTGCCCATCACCGGCAAAAATGAGTTCTATACCGTGTGCGAAATCGGCGACGGCGTAACCGTGTACGGTGACGGCGACGCGACGGTGATCAAGTACGAGTCCAATCGCGTAGGCGAGTACCTTAGCCCCAGTCCGGTTGATGGGATTTATCGCGGGGATGTTGGAGCGCTATTTGCAAACTTCAGGGTTCGTGCGAACAACAACACGCCCTATGCGGTTGGCTCGTTCCATGTTCGAGACTTTAGGGTGCTGTATACGCCTCTGCTCAACCAGACCAAGGACTATATCGACGGCCAGGTGGTGCGGATCTATTCCAACTCTGGGGAGGTGGCGAACGGAAACTTTACCGTCAAGAATGTAAATGTCACTAGCAACCCCGGCCATCAATGTTTCTCGTATGAGAAGGTGGATTCGTTCGATGCGAGCGACAACCGCATCTATTCGCCGGGGTACTCGTCCAACCCGTCGAACTCGGACCACTCGGTTTTTTTCATTACGGGGACGAAAGCTCGATATGCCGGGAACCAGTGTTTCGGGGCGGTGCCGGACAAGAACAGCACGTTCTTTGAGTCGCACTGCCTCTATAACGACATCACCGGCAACCTGTGTTTCGGCATGAACGTGTTCGCCAATGCCGTGAGTCAGGTTGTGCACCCCGGCGCGGCCTACGACTTTTCGCAGTTCCGCATCGCGCACAACTACGCGCGCCAGTGCAAGACCTTCGTGATGGACTTCTGCTACACGGCGAACCGCAAGTCGTTTCTGGAGATCCTCAACAACAACATTCTGCTGCTCGCGGCGACGGTCAATGACGCCGAAGCCATCGTGAGATTCGCCAATGACACCGGGTCGCCCCCTGCCGACATCCTTCCTACCGATCTGATAATTATTCGTGGGAATACGGTTGATATCGTTGAATCGACAGGCTTGGAAGTCGCCTACGCGACCTCATTTGATGCCTTGATTAATCATTCTCAGGTTTCGCACCTTGTCGTGGAAAACAACGAGGTGCGAAAGGCACGCCGTGCTGTCGTGAATATCGAAGGGACCAAGATCGTCAGCGCACGTATTGCGAATAATCGGTTACTGAACGCGTGTCATCGGGGGAACGGTACGGCAGACGAGGGCGGGCGGGCCTCGCGCGCGGCCATCATGTGCACGCTCAGTCCGGGGTCGATTCTCGACCGCCTTGAAGTCGAGAGGAACACGATCAGCAACGCCTATAGCGGCGCGTCTGTGGCCTACGCGCTGCTGGTGGCGAATTTCTTTGGGGCGTCGGCAGCAACGAAATTCGTAGTCAAGTGGAATACCGTCCTGGGCGGAACGACCCGTAATGTGTTTGTGGATGCGCAGGGAGCGAATACCCACGCCGCAGACACGTTCGAGATCGATCACACACATACCGTGTTTGACGCGGCATCGAGCTACGTCGAGCTGGTCTCATGTGGCGCGCCATTGACCGCAATCAAGGCCGGGTCAGTCGGTCGGCATCTTGACGTGACTGCGCTGATGGTTGGCTCTGGCGGCAGCAAGTCGCCAAAGGTCGAGGCGCACGGTTCTGCTGCTCCCGTCGCCCGCTACTGGTTCGTCGGCAACGTGATGCACAACACCGCCCCCGCGCCCTCTGGTGCGATGGGCTGGGTTTGCACCGTAGCTGGAACGCCTGGCACCTGGAAGGCTTTTGGCACCATTGCCGCCTAACTCCACGGCCCGCCCCGCGCGGGCTTTTTTCTGCCTGGAAGAAAATCATGACCCTCTCTGAAATACGGGAGCGAGCCATAGCGCCCGCTCTCGCGCTGCTGCCTGCGCGGATGTCGAGCCGAGAGGCTGAGATTATGTTGTTGGCCATCACGCAGCAGGAAGATCCGGAGCAGCGGCGCCGCCAGTGGCCTACCGGGCCGGCCCGCGGGCTACTGCAATTCGAGCAAGGCGGTGGCGTGCGCGGGGTGCTGAATCACCCTGCGAGCCGCGACCATGCCAGGCGTGTGTGCGCTGCTCGAGGTGTTGCGCCTGAGCCTGCCGCGGTATGGGCTGCGCTCGAGCACGATGACGTGCTGGCGTTCGCCTTCGGCCGATTGTTGCTCTGGACAGATCCGAAACCGTTGCCCGGCGAGCATGATGCGGCTGGCGGTTGGGCGCTGTATGAGCGGTGCTGGCGTCCAGGAAAACCTCACCCCGAGCGCTGGCCAGCCAGATTCGCCGCTGCCGTGCGAGAGGTGATGCGATGATCGCCCTGCTCAAGCAGTACAAGCTGATAGCCGCAGGAGCCGCTGTGCTTGCGCTGATGGCGCTTTCTGCTACCGGGGCGTGGCAGTGGCAGGGGAACGCCTACGGCAAGCGCCTTGCGGATCAGGCGAAGGCTCACGAGACATTCCTGCGCCAGGTTGCCGAGGCGAATGCCGCGTTGATCCTCAAGCAGCAGGCCGACCGCCTCGCGCTCGAGCAGCGCCTGGCCAAGGCTGACCAACAATCAACCGAGAAACTGAACCATGCACTCACCGAAAACGATCGCCTTGAGCGCCTGTATAGCTCTGCTGATGATGAGCGTCGCCGCCTGCGGATCGAGGTCAAGGTTGCCAGAGCCGACGCCATTGTGTCCGCCGCCACCGGCCCCGGCAGCGTGGGCGATGCAGCCAGCGTCGAACTCAGTGCAGCAGCTGGACGAACTGTTTGGGATATCCGCCGAGGAATGAAGCAGGACCAAGCCGCACTCGAGTATCTGCAGGAGTGGGCGAGGGAAGTAACGAAGGGGGATTAGATTTGCCCGGACGGGCGAGGACGGTAGACCGGGACTCCGGCCTCCTGTGCTGCGGCGATCATGTCTGCTGTACCGCGACCGCCTGGAAATGCGACCACGCCATCAGGTTTCAGCTCGAGCATCTGCCGGTTCCTGACCGGTCCGGCGCGCTTGCCGTACTTCTCCCATTCTGCTCGGCACCTGGTTGGCTCATGCCCCATGTTGATTGCCCATTCTCGAGCAAATCGATCAGCTCCAGTTGGGCACTCGCCCTGTATTACCTCGCAGATCCCGCGGAGCGTGTGGATCTTGTCGAGCACCTGAAACACGAACGCCCGGTCGGCGTAGTCGCGGCCTCCGCAGACGATGATTCGGACGGGCATCTGAGCTCCTCTATGCGCTGCTGAGTTGGGCCAAATCTTGGGGCATTTTTTGGGGCAGAGTACGGTTTTTCGTGGGCCCGTGAGGGCCTGCAGCCCAGTAAATACGTGAAGCTTACCCCGCCAAAACCCCCACTAGAACTGCATGGTGATGTTGGCGGTAGAAATCAAGAGGCTTTATCTCGCGGGTTTCAGAGGTGTGGTGCTACGCTTGGGGCACTTTTGGGGCAAACTGTAATTTGCGCATCTCGGCCCAATCGCCTTCGCCGTCGATCCAGCGGGCATACCGAGACAGCAAAATCTGTATCGAATGGCCGAGCTGCTTGGCGATGAATGCCGGTGTCATTCCGGCCATCAGGCACATGGTTGCGTAGGTGTGGCGCGCATTGTACGGGGGCCGGTAGCGAATACCCAGCGCCTTTAGCGTCGGGCGCCACTGGTGATGTAGGTCACTCGTCTGCTGGATGAACTGAGAGCTCTTGCTCGGCGGAAAGCAGAACGGGAAGTCAGTCAGCCTACCGGAGCCGGCCGCGCGCCGCTCGGCGTACTGCTTGGCGAACAGAAGGGCATGCACCGCCCGGTCATTCAGCAGGACAAACCTATCCTTCTTGGTCTTCGTCCGCTCGACGACCTTCTTCTTTGCTACGGACCTGCAGACGTGGACCGTACGCCTCTTCAAATCGACCTCTTCCCAGCGAAGGGCGGCGATCTCTCCTAACCGCATGCCGGTATAGAAAGCGAACTCGAAGAACGCAGCGTATATCTGGCTGGGCCAGTGTTCCGTTTGGTAGAGCCTGGCAATGATCCTGTCTGCCTCATCCTGCGTGAACGGGTCAACTTTCGCTTCCGTCCGCGTCGGTATGTCCAGCGCCTGAATTGGGTTCTCCGTCAGGAGCCTGTCCGAAACCGCCGACTCGAGAATGGTGCTCAGCTTGTTCATGGCGTTCGCCTTCACGCCGTCCGAGGTCCAGGGGATCTGGACGACGAGCTCGCGCATGAAGGCAGTCGTCAGGTTGGGTAGCGGGGTTGTGGCCAGATACGGCATCCACCAGATGTTGAGCACCGACTTGTAGTTGTCGCGCGTCCCTTCTGATATCGATCGACTGTCGAGCCAGACCTGGGCGTACTGCCCGAACCCGCGCGAGACGCTGGAGATAGCGTTCGGCGAGCCGGGGAAGAGCTCGGCATACTTACGCTCGTCGAAGATGCCGTGCTTGATCTGCTGGACTACTTGATCGCGTAGACGGGATGCAGCGGCAATGCCCGCTTGCGTCGGGGGGAGGGCGAGGGTTTCTGAGCATCGCTTTCCGTTCCAGCTAAATCGGATGCGGATCGTATCGTTGCGTAGCTCAACTCCGGTGGGCAGTGCCATAGGCTTTCTTGCCATTCTTCGTACCTTGATCGGCTGTAGTAGATTCGTCCATTGATGCGATTCCAGACGCCCTCGGGAATCTGGTTCCGGCTTCGCCTGCCTTCTAGGGCTCGATCGGTTGTGCCAAGTATCATGGCCATCTGCTGCTCAGTCACCTTGTCGGGGAACCACTCCGGCAGATTCTCTAGTTTCTCTGCGCCCATCCCTCACCCCCTAACCGTTACGCCGGCTGCCTCGATGGCGGCGCGGTCTTCTTTCCGCATGGCCTCAGCAGCCCTGAATGACGAGATGCTGGCGTACTGGCTCATAGAAATATCGTTGAACTCAACCACGACGCCTTCCCGCCCCTTCTGGTAGAACGCCACCGCCACGTTGCAGAACTGCTGCTTCAAATCCTCGAACTGCTCGCGGTGAGGCTGACTGTCCCACCACGCCTCGAACTCTGCTCTCGCCTTGTCTGTGTGCATGTCTATCTCCTAGTGCCTGACCAGCTTGAGGACGTTTCCGCTCTCTACGATGTTGATTCGGCTCGCTTCAAGTGAAGGCGACTGCAGCACGCGATGGATCAGGTCTGGCAAAGCCTCTATCAGCTCGCGCCGCATCGCGTTGTAGTCGATGCAGTGAAGGGTGCTGAGGATGCTGTATGCCTCCTTGTCCGGCTTGATCCCTAGCATGTCGATGATTCGATCCATGGTGCAGATGCTGAAGTGCTTATCGCTCAGCATCTTCTGCAGCGCGGCCTCAGCGGCCATAAGCTGTAGCTGGCTCATGTCTATCTCCTGCTGCGTGTGGGGTTAGGCGGCTTCGGGCTTGCCTTCGCCGCAATGAGAACACCAGTACGTGCCGCAACCGGGCACGTCTGGATCCTCTTGGAAGTTGTCGGGCCATTGATCGCGCGGCAAGGTAACGCTCTGTCCAATGGCGGCGCCCGGGATCCTGTAGAAGCAGGTGTGCGGCGCCGGGCCGTAATCTGGAAAGCACGAATTGCCATCTGGATCCGTGCACATTTCGCAGGCCATACGAACTCCTCCCCGCCGACTCTCGCCGGCAGGCTGTGTGTTTGGGTGGGGTTAGGGGGTTAGTCGCTGTCGCTGCCGAACGCCATCTGGTCGATTTCGGCGCGACGCTCAACGGCTTGCGCTTTGAATCGTGCACGGCGCTTTGCCGTGCGCAGTTCGTGCCACGCGGCGTACGCTGCCATCGGCAGTGAGAGCGGGAGCAGAATCGGCGCCAGGATTAAAAGTGCCAACCAGCCGAGAGCGGCAGCGGCTTCGCGCAGCGCGCTCCCTGTTTCCTTGACGTGGCTCGGGACGTGACGCCAGGCAACCAGCATCCCAAGGGCTATGTCTTTCAGGTGGTACAGGTATCGGCTGCGCATATCACGCCTCCTTCGCAGCCATGGCGGCGCGCAGCGAGTTTTCTGCGTCACGGCACAGCTTGATTCTGCGATTGATCACGACCCCTGACCCGTTTTGCTCTGCGTCCAGCCAAGCAATGGCCTTTCCTGCTGCATCCCGCAGCCTATCCCGGTCGGCGGTCACGGCAGCCAATTCACGCTCCGCATCGTTGGCATCGGCCACGGCAACGTCGGCGCGGGTGCGCTCGGCAGACAGGGCGGCGGTCCTGGCTGACAGGGCGGCGAGGTGGTCGGATTGGCGCACGAGCTTTTCAACCTCGCCGTCGAAGTCAGATCGCGCCATCAAGGCAAACGTGTCGGCATCCATGTCCGCCGCCGTCAGGGCCTGCCCGTTGTTTTTGTAAAGGAAGCCCACCACCTCCACCCCTTCCGCCTCTGCGGGCTGGGCGAGGGCACCGGACAATTCTTCCAGTGCTGACCAGAACCCGGCGTTGCCGATCCTGTCTACCTTCGAGTTGCAGACCTTTTCCAGCAGCTCCCGATCAACCAATACCTTGCTCATGCATCACCTCGTTTGGCGGGGCTGGGTGTGGCGGACAGGGCGGATCGGATATGCCGGAGCAGGCAGAGCGCCCAGTTCGATGTGCCGTTAAGCATGCCGGCTTTTTCAGCTGCGACCTGACCAATGAACAGTGCGTCGAGCAATGCTGAATCACTCTGCTCCGGCTGCGGGGCGGTCTGCGCGATGGGGGCGGCTTCGTCAGGCCAGGCCATGCAATATGCATCGGCACAGCCGCAAGCCGGTGCGGTGCACTGCGGCCGATCTTTGTCGAGTAACATTCTGTATGCCGCCGCAGCCACCCGGCCGAACTGTTCGGCGCGCATTTCTTCCTGAAAGCCATCCGGATGCGGCGTACCGGTAGCATGGCTAATCTCATGAGCCAGCATGTGCAGCACGAGCCCGCGATCAGTGTCAGGTGCCGCCCATGCGTGAATGCAGCTGTTCAGCGTGTCAACGAAAGCCCAGCAGCCCTGCATGCGCATGCCTTCGATGTCTGCTCCAGCCTCCATCTCGACTTCGTTGCCGCTCTCGTCAAAGCCGCAGGTCACACCTTCCGCCAACAGCTCGTCGTAGGTCATGCCCTCTCTAATTGCTACAGACTCCCACATAGCGCGGTGTACAGACTCTGGACTCTCGTGCCAGCGGATCATCATTTCTGGCGGGTCAGGGTTAACCGCGACCGGCTGCTCGGTCTGCGCGGGGCGGGCTGCTCGGGCTTGCCAGACATTCCATGCGCCCTGTATTCGCCCATCCCTGTATTCGTCCGCGAACGGGCCAGCAGTTACTCGGTCAAAACGCGGTCGAATGCGCGCCCCTTCAACCTCAACCATCCACGCCTCGAACGCCTCCCGCTCATCCTTCACCGCGGCTTGCTCTACTGCCGCCTGCCCATCCCTGAACCCCTGCGCTGCGGCTGTGGCCATGTCGACGGCGGTGTAGGTGTCGGTGGGCTCGGCCTGCGGGGATAGGGCGGCTCGCGCCTCTGCGTCAAGCAGCTTTGCTTGGCCTGCCAGCCTCACATCGGCGAACAGGTCAACGTATCGCCGAACCAAGCCCCGTAGCTTCTCGTTCTCCGCCTTCGCAGCCCCCAGCTCAGCGCCGATCCGGCCGGCTGCTTTCAGTGTGTCGTTCATACTCGACTCCATAGTTCCGAATTGTTCAGTTCAGCCTCTACGGCCCAGCGAAAGCCGCTAAGCGCCTGCATCAGGTGTGCGGCGCCGTTGCTGCGGGCGATGTAGTAGCGGGTGTTCGTGGGTTTGTGCAGCCAGATCGTGGTTCGCATGGGGCCTCCGGTGGGCGGCAGCGGAAGCAGTCACAGATGCCAATTCGCTGGCCAGAGGTGCGGCAGTAGGTCGGGGCGTTCACAACTTCTCGCGCAGCCCCTCGTCGGTAATGATGCGGCGCACCGATCGGGAGTCGATGCCGATCCTCTCGCTGATCTGCACGCTGTTGAGCCCCTGTTTGAGAAGCGGCAGGATCGAGTCGACGTTGCGTTGCCGCTGTTCGCGGTGCTTGTCGGTGTTTCCGGAGCGCTTCTTCATGGCGCTGTTCTTGACGCCGCGGCGCCGGCTGGCATCCTCGGCCGCACGGTTGCCCTGGTTGTTGTTCCAGGTGCGCTCAGGCATCGGGCGGTACTGGAATCCGTCGATGATTTGAATGCGCCCGCCTGCATTGAGGAACGCATCGGTGGCCGCGTCAATTTGCGCGCGCAGAGCCTCGCCCTGCGCTATGGCATGGTTGTCTATGAGCATGGGTGTGTACCGGGGAGGAGGGCGCGCGGGGCGCCCGGGGTGGATCAGATCAGCAGCGAGCGGGCGCCGCGGTAGGGGTCGGCGAAGGGGATGTCGTCGTCGAAGTTGTCGGCCGGAGCGGGCGCTGCCTGCCGTTGCTGCGGTGCGGATTGGCGCTGCGGTGCTGCCTGACGCTGTTCCTGCGGCGCTCCGCCGATCAGGCTGATTGCCGACACGGTGCCGACTAGCTTGTTACCGCTGCTGCCGTCGCGCTTCTGGAACTCCTCGACGT
>ERZ1673962.397-NODE-397-length-31206-cov-60.367564_pt1 | contig 31206 bp, 32 predicted proteins | sample MGYA00580188_ERZ1673962 | MGnify/ENA primary metagenome ERZ1673962 (study PRJEB41334, sample SAMN05608104) | rock metagenome | biome: terrestrial subsurface; feature: shale formation; material: shale | place: USA: Pennsylvania ... | reverse complement strand
TGTGGATATAGTGCTGTTTTACACACAGCTCATCCCAAGGGCGTCACCAGTCACACGGGCAAGGGTATACAGGGTTTGACGATATCTAACTATATGAAATACATGCGAAAAACCGTACTATCAACGGAAATTTGGCTGACTATACATAACAAACAATAATCATCTTTATATATAAACCTTACTTATCCTTACATATATATAAGAAGAAAAAGAGCTGTTCAATATTTGACCATTTCCTGCAGCACTTCAGAACGCTATACTTGTCAGCCTTTTCACCCGACCCATGCGGTCAGTTCGACAACACAATCTGTGAGGCCTGTGCAGTGGATTACCCTGACCACTTTGATGTAATCGTGATCGGCGGCGGACATGCCGGAACAGAAGCCGCTTTGGCATCCGCACGCATCGGTGCCAAAACTCTGCTTCTGACACACAACATCGAAACGCTGGGTCAGATGTCATGCAACCCAGCCATCGGCGGGATTGGCAAGAGTCATCTGGTGAAAGAGATCGATGCGCTGGATGGGGCGATGGCACGGGCAACTGATCGAGGGGGTATCCAGTTTCGGGTACTTAATGCCCGCAAGGGGCCTGCTGTACGTGCAACACGCGCCCAGGCTGATCGTATCCTCTACAAGGCTGCCGTTCGTTCGATACTGGAGAATCAGCCTAACCTGCACATTTTCCAGCAGGCGGCTGATGATTTGATCGTGGAAGGTGAACAGGTCAGGGGGGTGGTGACTCAAACCGGCATTCGTTTTCACGCACGTTCCGTGGTTTTGACTGCAGGTACCTTCCTCGGAGGTGTTATCCATATCGGACTGGATCATCATGCCGGTGGCCGTGCCGGTGATCCGCCTTCAATCCGTTTGGCACAGCGATTACGGGAACTGCCGTTACGGGTCGATAGGCTCAAGACTGGCACACCTCCGCGCATCGATGCCCGCAGTGTCGATTTTTCCGTCATGCAGCCTCAGCCGGGTGATACTCCAACACCGGTCATGTCTTTCATGGGCAGCCGGGATGAGCACCCACAGCAGGTCAGTTGTTTCATCACTCATACCAACGCCCGTACCCATGACATTATTCGTGGCGGGCTGGACCGATCGCCCATGTATACCGGTGTGATTGAAGGGATCGGGCCTCGTTACTGCCCCTCTATCGAAGATAAGATCAATCGCTTCGCGGACAAGGATCAACATCAGGTTTTTGTTGAACCTGAAGGCCTTACTACTCATGAGCTGTATCCCAACGGCATCTCCACCAGTCTGCCGTTTGATGTACAGATGGAGCTGGTTCGTTCGATTCGCGGTTTTGAACATGCACATATCACCCGACCGGGCTATGCCATCGAATATGACTTTTTCAACCCGCAGGATCTGCGTCATACGTTGGAAACAAAACATATCAGTGGTCTTTATTTTGCCGGTCAGATCAACGGAACGACCGGTTACGAAGAAGCTGGCGCTCAGGGCCTGCTGGCGGGTTACAACGCAGCAGCACGCGCACTTGAGCGCGAGCAGTGGTATCCTCGCCGCGATGAAGCCTATATCGGTGTTTTGGTCGATGATCTGATCACGCTGGGTACCTCTGAGCCCTATCGCATGTTTACCAGTCGGGCGGAATACCGTTTGATTCTGCGTGAAGACAACGCTGATCTGCGTTTGACCGAAAAAGGGCGTGAACTGGGGCTGGTCGGCGATGAACGTTGGATGCGGTTCGAGGCCAAGCGCGAAGCGATGGAGCTGGAGCTGCAACGCCTGAAAAATACTTGGGTGCATCCCGCTACGGTCGAAGCAGAGCAACTCAGCAGCCGTCTGAAAAGCGAGCTGACCCGAGAATACAATCTGGCTGACCTGATCAAGCGCCCCGAATTGGGCTACAACGATGTGGCCTGGCTCAAGGGCGAGCCGATCAATGACGCTCAGGCTGCAGAGCAGGTTGAGATCCAGCTCAAATATTCCGGCTATATCGAGCGGCAAAAGACTGAAATCGAGCAGATGCGCCGCCAGGAAAACACTCGCTTGCCGGATGATTTCGATTACAGTCAGGTCAGTGGTCTGTCCAATGAGTTGAAACTCAAGCTGGGTCAACAGCGCCCGGAAACCCTGGCACAGGCTTCACGCATTCAGGGTATGACACCTGCAGCGATTTCGTTGCTGCTGGTATATCTGAAAAAACGCCAACTCAGCCATAACAGGACACAGGTGCAACATTGATGGATCGGTATCGCCACACGCTGGAGCAGGCGCTGAAACAACTGAAACTCGACCTCAACGAAACACAAGTCGAGCGCCTGCTGGCCTATCATCAATTGCTGGTGAAGTGGAACAAGGCATACAACCTGACCGCTGTTCGTGATCCGCAGGAGATGATCAGCCGTCACCTGGTGGACAGTTTGAGCATTCTGCCCTGGATTGGCTCGGGACGTCTGCTTGACGTGGGCAGTGGCCCCGGTCTGCCCGGTATTCCGCTGGCGATCTGCCGTCCCGATATTGATGTCACCACACTGGACAGTAACGGCAAGAAGACTCGGTTTCAGCAGCAGGTGCGCATCGAGTTGGGGCTGGATAATCTGACCGTTATCAACGGTCGAGTGGAACAGGTAGAGGCAGCCCCTTTCGACATGATAGTTTCACGCGCCTTTGCTTCCATTGCTGACATGCTGACACTCAGCGGCCATTTGGCCGCGCCAAGTGGAGTGTTTCTGGCGATGAAAGGGCTGTATCCTGAAGCCGAACTCGAACAGATACCGGCAGGGTTTTCATTGCAGGACGTACACCGGCTTAACCTGCCGGATACCGATGGCGAGCGACACCTGCTGATCCTTGGGAGAATCTGAACGTGGCCAAGATCATCACAATCACCAATCAGAAGGGTGGTGTGGGTAAAACCACCACCTGCGTCAACCTGGCGGCATCTCTTGCCGCGACCCGCAAACGGGTACTGATGATCGACCTGGACCCCCAGGGGAATGCCACCATGGGCAGCGGCATCGACAAGCATCAACTGGAACATTCGGTGTATGAGCTCCTGACGGATCAGACCGATGCCGCCAATGCGATCATCAAGGATACCCTGTGCGGCTATCATCTGATCGGTGCCAATGGCGACCTGACGGCTGCCGAGGTTGAGCTGCTGCAGCTCCCGCGGCGTGAATTCCGGCTCAAAATGGCACTCATGCCGGTGATGGATGACTATGACTTCATCCTGATCGACAATCCGCCGTCACTCAATCTGCTGACGGTCAACGCACTGGCGGCATCATCAGGTGTGATCATTCCTATGCAGTGTGAGTACTATGCACTGGAAGGGATCAGTGCACTGGTCGGGACCATCAACAAGATCAATCAGCGCCTGAATCCGGAGCTGAAGATCGAGGGCATACTGCGCACCATGTACGATCCGCGCATGAGCCTGACGAAGGATGTATCCACTCACTTGGTGGAGTATTTCGGGGATAAGGTCTATCGCACGGTGATCCCCCGTAATGTGCGTCTGGCTGAAGCGCCAAGCCATGGTCTGCCGGCACTGCAGTATGACAAGAGCTCCCGCGGGGCTCTGGCCTATCTGGCTCTGGCTGGTGAATTGATTCGCCGTACGGATCGGGAACGCACCGCAGAGGCGGTGGTGACAACGGAACAGGAAGCTGAATGATGGTAGCGAAAAAACGGGGACTGGGGCGCGGGCTGGATGCGTTGCTGTCTGATGTGGCGGCAGAAGACTCACCTTACGCGGAACAGACCGAGGCACGTCAGGCTACAGACAAGCAGGGTGACTTGCGACAGATGCCACTGGATGAAATCCAGCGTGGTCGTTATCAGCCGCGGCGTGATCTAGAACCTCAGGCATTGGAAGAGCTGGCAAACTCGATTCGTGCCCAGGGCGTCATGCAGCCGATTGTGGTCCGACCGGTAGCGGAGGGACGTTACGAAATCATCGCAGGTGAGAGACGCTGGCGAGCGGCACAGATGGCGGGATTGAGCACAATCCCGGTGATTATCCGCGATGTGCCCGATGAAGCGGCCATCGCCATGGCCCTGATTGAAAACATCCAGCGTGAAAATCTCAACCCAATCGAGGAAGCGATCGCGCTGCATCGTCTGCAGACCGAGTTTGAACTGACCCAGCAGCAGGTCGCTGATGCTGTTGGCAAGTCCCGCTCCACGATTACCAACCTGCTCCGGTTGATGAATTTGACTGATGAAGTCAAAAAAATGCTGGAGTATGGCGATATCGAAATGGGTCATGCGAGGGCATTGCTGGCCCTGGAAGGGCTGGTTCAAATCAAGGCTGCAGATGAGGTCGTCACCAGAGGGCTTTCGGTACGCGAGACCGAGTTGTTGGTGAAGCGTTTTCAGCAACCCGCTGATGCCAAAGAAAAGCAGGCAAAGCAGCCAGACGAGCAGCTGCAGCAGCTTGCAGGAGAGCTGTCTCAGCGTTTTTCTGTACCAGTCAAAATCAATGCGACGGCAAGCGGCAAGGGCAAGATTTCAATTAATTTCAAATCGCGTGAAGAACTCGATGCAATCCTGCAGCTGATTGGCTGACCCGCATCAGGTAATATCCAGTCGTACTGGCTTAGGGTAAGACCTTAGTGCAAATCTTCCGGGTTTCAGTTGAGAAACAGGGGGGGAATGCCTATAATCTGCCCGCTATTTGGGCACTGTTTCGGACGATACAGGATCAGGATTGAGGAAGAGTACAGCGGAGCAAGTCCCAAAAGCGGCTGTCAGTGTACGTGACAGGCGCAACATCAAGGGATTCAAGCGAATCTTCCTGCAACAGGCCGTGTTGATACTCTGTGTATCTGTGGCCTGTTTGTTGCTCGGGGTGACACAAGCATATTCGGCCCTGCTGGGTGGTCTGCTTTACCTGCTCCCGAATCTGTATTTTGCTTGGCGGGCATTTTCCAGCCAGGACTCCGATAACGCCCATCGCATCGTGATTCGTATGTATGCGAGCGAAATAGGGAAAATGATGCTGGCGGTTGCGCTGTTCAGTGCAACCTTCATGCTGGTTCAGCCTTTGAGCCCATTTCCCCTATTTGGCACCTTCATACTGCTGCAGCTATCCGGATGGATACTGCAGCTGAAGCAGTGCAGACACAGTTCCTGAAACTTTGAATGAGAGATACTGAGAATGGCAAGTGGAACAGTTACATCCTCAGAATACATTTCCCATCACTTGACCAACTTGACGTTCGGGAATCATCCCGAAAACGGTTGGAGCTTCGCGCACGGTGCGCAGGAAGCGGCAGAGATGGGTTTCTGGGCGATCAACGTCGATACAATGCTGTGGTCCGTGGGACTTGGCCTGCTGTTTATATGGTTCTTCCGCAAGGTGGCCAAGAGTATGACAGCCGGTGTTCCTGGTGGAGCACAGAACTTCGTTGAAACTCTGATCGAGTTCATCGATGATAACGTCAAAAGCATCTTCCACCACAAGAATGCCGTAATTGCCCCACTGGCACTGACCATCTTCGTCTGGATTTTCCTGATGAACCTGATGGACCTTGTGCCGGTTGATTGGGTGCCTTACATCTTTGCGCAGATGGGTGTTGAGTACATGAAAATTGTGCCGACCACTGACGTGAACGCTACCGGCGGCATGGCACTGAGCGTGTTTGCCCTGATTGTTTACTACAGCATCAAGCAGAAAGGTGTAAGCGGGTTCCTGGCTGAGCTTTCATTCCAGCCGCTGCCGAAAATATTTGCTCCGTTCAACCTGTTCCTTGAGCTGGTTGGTCTGTTTGCCAAGCCGGTGTCACTGGCACTGCGACTGTTCGGCAACATGTACGCCGGCGAAATGATCTTCATTCTGATCGCGCTGCTGCCGTTTTGGGCGCAGTGGGTGCTGTCTGTACCCTGGGCGATCTTCCATATCCTGGTTATTACTCTGCAGGCGTTCATCTTCATGGTGCTGACAATTGTGTACCTCGCCATGGCGCATGATGATCACTGAGTTGTAACGGATAGAGTTTACTGAACAACCGATTTACCTTTGCAAAACTAACTAACTTAACCTTGAAAATAGTTGGAGAGAAAAAATGGAAGCAATGCTGTATATCGCTGCTGCGCTGATGCTGGGTCTGGGTGCTATTGGTGCTGCTATCGGCATCGGTATCCTGGGTGGCAAGTTCCTGGAAGGTGCTGCTCGTCAGCCTGAACTGGTTCCTCTGCTGCGTACTCAGTTCTTCATCGTAATGGGCCTGGTTGACGCGATCCCTATGATCGGTGTTGGTCTGGGTCTGTACGTCCTGTTCGCTGTTGCTTAATTAAGTAGTTCGAATGGCACTGCGCCCCTGCGGGGGTAACTACTTGAACAGACAACCGCGAGAGGTAATGGCGTGAATATCAATCTCACCATCATTGGTCAGGCCATTGCATTCTTCCTCTTCGTCGTATTTTGTATGAAATACGTCTGGCCACCGATCACCGGTGCCCTGGCTGAGCGTAAGAAGAAGATTGCCGAAGGGCTTGATGCGGCCGACCGTGCTAAACGTGATCTCCAGCTGGCACAGGAAAAAGCAGCTGACGGAATGCGTGCAAGCAAGGAAGAGGCAGCCGCCATCATTGAACAGGCCAACAAGCGGGCTAACCAGATCATCGAAGAAGCCAAGGAGCAGGCACGTGTCGAAGCCGACCGTGTGAAAGCATCTGCTCAGGCTGAACTCGAACAGGAAGTCAACCGTGCACGCGAAACACTGCGCGCTCAGGTGGCTACACTGGCAATTGCCGGTGCTGAAAAGATTCTGGAAGCCTCTGTTGACGAAAAAGCGCACGCTAAGCTGGTTGAGAAACTGGCAGCTGAGCTTTAAGCGAGGTTTACGATGGCTGAACTCAATACAGTCGCCCGGCCCTACACCAAAGCCGCATTCGAATATGCGCGTGAGAAGGGCAACCTCGATCAATGGTCTCAGACACTGTCACTTGTCGCCATGGCGGCCAGTGACAGCCTGATGACCCGAGTGCTGAGCAATCCGTCCCTGAGCGGCGAGCAAAAAGCTGACGTTGTACTGTCAGTGCTCGATGCCAAGGCGGATGAAGCAGGCAAGAACTTTGTTCGTCTGTTGGCCGAAAACGGCCGGCTGAGCCTGCTGCCAGAGATCTCCGTGCAGTTCGAGCGCCTGAAAGCCAATTTGGAGAAAAAGGTCGATGTTGACCTGACCACGGCTTTCCCGCTCGAAGATGCACAGCAGGAGAAACTGGCCAAGGCCCTCAGCACCAAGTTGGGTCGTGAAGTGAAGCTTACATCCCAGGTGGATAAGTCCATCATCGGGGGTGTGGTTGTTCGCTCTGATGACCTTGTGATCGACGGTTCCGTTCGCGCACGACTGGCGAAACTGGCCGAAGCGATGAATTCCTGAGTGTGAGGAATAACAATGCAGCAACTGAATCCATCTGAGATCAGCGAGATTCTCAAGAAGCGCATCGAGAAACTTGATGTGTCTTCTGAAGCCCGTAACGAGGGCACCATCGTCAGCGTATCCGATGGTATTATCCTGATCCACGGTCTTGCCGACGTTATGTACGGCGAGATGATCGAATTCCCGGGCGGTGTCTACGGTATGGCACTGAACCTGGAGCGCGACTCTGTCGGCGCCGTAGTACTGGGCGACTATCAGGGTCTGGTCGAAGGCATGACCGCACGTTGTACCGGTCGTATTCTTGAAGTGCCGGTTGGTCCGGAACTGCTTGGTCGCGTTGTTGACGCGCTGGGTAACCCGATCGATGGCAAAGGGCCGGTCAATACCAAGCTCACCGACGCGGTTGAGAAGGTAGCGCCGGGTGTAATTGCACGTCAGTCCGTAGATCAGCCGGTTCAGACCGGTCTGAAAGCGATTGACGCGATGGTACCGGTTGGCCGTGGCCAGCGTGAGCTGATCATCGGTGACCGTCAGATCGGTAAGACCGCAATTGCGATCGATGCGATCATCAACCAGAAAGGTACCGGCATCAAGTGTATCTACGTTGCGATCGGACAGAAGCAGTCCACCATCGCCAACGTGGTGCGCAAACTGGAAGAGCACGGTGCGATGGATCACACCATCGTTGTCGCTGCAGGCGCTGCTGATCCGGCTGCAATGCAGTACCTGGCACCGTACGCCGGTGCGACCATGGGTGAGTACTTCCGTGACCGCGGTGAAGACGCGCTGATCGTATTTGACGACCTGACCAAGCAGGCTTGGGCATACCGTCAGATCTCTCTGCTGCTGCGTCGTCCGCCGGGCCGTGAAGCATACCCGGGTGACGTATTCTACTTGCACTCCCGTCTGCTGGAGCGTGCGTCCCGTGTAAATGCTGACTACGTTGAACAGTTCACCAAAGGTGAAGTGAAAGGCCAGACCGGTTCTCTGACCGCGCTGCCGATCATCGAAACCCAGGGTGGTGACGTATCTGCGTTTGTACCGACCAACGTAATCTCCATCACCGATGGCCAGATCTTCCTGGAAGCCAGCCTGTTCAACTCTGGCGTACGTCCTGCGATCAACGCAGGTCTGTCCGTATCCCGAGTGGGTGGTTCTGCCCAGACCAAGATCATCAAGAAGCTGGGTGGCGGTGTGCGTCTGGCACTGGCTCAGTACCGTGAGCTGGCTGCGTTCGCGCAGTTCGCTTCCGACCTGGATGATGCCACTCGTAACCAGCTGGAACACGGCCAGGCCGTAACCGAGCTGATGAAGCAGAAACAGTACTCTCCGATGTCCGTCGCCGAGATGGGTCTGAGCCTGTACGCTGCCAACGAAGGCTTCCTGAAAGGTGTCGAGCTGGACAAGATCGGTGCATTCGAAGCAGCCCTGGTCGCCTACTTCAACAGCGAACACGCTGATCTGATGGCGAAAGTGAACGAGAAAGGCGGTTACGACGACGAAATCGCGGCTCAGTTCAAGGCTGGCATCGAGAAGTTCAAGTCTACCCAAACTTGGTAATTGCTCGTCAGAGCTGGTGACCGGCCAGATACACCGGCCGGTCCAATACTGATTCAAGTTTAATAGGCGGAACTATGGCAGTCGGAAAAGAGATTAAGACGCAGATTGCGAGCATTGGCAGCACGCGCAAAATCACCAGCGCCATGGAAATGGTTGCTGCGTCGAAGATGCGTAAAGCCCAGGATCGCATGCAGTCTTCCCGTCCGTACGCCCAGAGCATCCGTGGTGTTATTCAGCACCTGGCGAAAGCCAACCCTGAATACAAGCACCTCTACATGCAGGAGCGTGAGGTCAAACGTGTCGGCTTCATTATTGTGGCATCCGACCGTGGCCTCTGTGGCGGTTTGAACGTGAATGCGTTCAAGGCAGCTGTAAGCAAGATGAAAGAGTTCCACGACAGGAATATCGAAGTCGATATCTGTGCACTGGGCTCTAAGGCAATCACCTTCTTCCGTAACTACGGCGGTAACGTCGTTGCTGCGAAGGGCGGTCTCGGCGATGCGCCGGAACTGGAACAGCTGATCGGTTCGGTCAAGGTGATGCTGGATAACTTCGACGAAGGCAAGCTGGATCAATTGTTCATCGTATCCAACGATTTCGTGAACACCATGACCCAGAAGCCTAGCGTTGAGCAGCTGCTGCCGCTGAAGGCGGAAGACGATGAAAAGACGCTCAACCATCACTGGGACTATCTGTACGAACCGGACGCGAAGGAGCTGTTGAACGGCTTGCTGACGCGTTACATCGAGTCCCTGGTCTATCAGGCCGTGGTTGAGAACAACGCCTGTGAACAGGCAGCCCGAATGCTGGCGATGAAGAATGCAACCGACAACGCCGGCAACCTGATCGACGAGCTTCAACTGGTATACAACAAGGCTCGTCAGGCGGCGATTACTCAGGAAATTTCCGAGATCGTCGGTGGTGCTGCTGCTGTTTGATGCAGTGAACAGGTTTAAAAGTTAAGAGGATCCGAACATGAGTAGCGGACGTATTGTTCAGATTATCGGTGCGGTTGTAGACGTGGAATTCCCGCGTGACAACGTGCCGAAGGTTTACGACGCATTGACCGTCGAAAAAACCGGCCTGACATTGGAAGTTCAGCAGCAGCTGGGCGACGGTGTCGTACGTGCAATTGCCATGGGTCAGACTGAAGGTCTGAGCCGTGGTTTGGAAACGACCAACACTGGCGCTCCGATATCTGTACCGGTCGGTACTGCCACCTTGGGTCGTATCATGAACGTTCTGGGTGAGCCGATCGACGAATGTGGTCCGATCGGTGAAGAAGAGCGTTACGCCATCCACCGTAAGGCGCCGTCTTACGCGGACCAGGCAGCTACTAACGAGCTGCTGGAAACCGGCATCAAGGTTATCGACCTGGTTTGCCCGTTCGCCAAGGGCGGTAAGGTCGGTCTGTTCGGTGGTGCCGGTGTAGGCAAGACCGTAAACATGATGGAGCTGATCAACAACATCGCGACTCAGCACTCCGGTCTGTCCGTATTTGCGGGCGTTGGTGAGCGTACTCGTGAGGGTAACGACTTCTACCATGAGATGCAGGAAGCTGGCGTTGTAAACGTTGAGCAGTTCGACAAGTCCAAGGTAGCGATGGTCTACGGCCAGATGAACGAGCCGCCGGGTAACCGTCTGCGTGTAGCTCTGACCGGTCTGACCATGGCGGAAAAATTCCGTGATGAAGGCCGTGACGTACTGCTGTTCGTCGACAACATCTACCGTTACACCCTGGCGGGTACCGAAGTATCGGCACTGCTGGGTCGTATGCCTTCTGCGGTAGGTTACCAGCCGACGCTGGCGGAAGAGATGGGCGTTCTGCAGGAACGTATCACCTCTACCAAGACTGGTTCCATCACGTCTATCCAGGCGGTATACGTACCGGCGGATGACTTGACTGACCCGTCTCCGGCAACCACCTTCTCACACCTTGATGCGACTGTAGTACTGTCTCGTCAAATCGCGGAGCTGGGTATCTACCCGGCGATCGACCCGCTGGACTCCACCTCTCGTCAGCTGGATCCGCTGGTTATCGGTCAGGAACACTACGATATCGCTCGTGGCGTTCAGCAGACCCTGCAGCGCTACAAGGAGCTGAAGGATATCATCGCGATTCTGGGTATGGACGAGCTGTCTGAAGAAGACAAGCAGACTGTATCCCGTGCGCGTAAGATTCAGCGCTTCCTGTCTCAGCCGTTCTTCGTGGCCGAAGTATTCACTGGTTCTCCGGGTAAATACGTGTCTCTGAAGGAAACCATCCGTGGCTTCGACGGCATTCTGAAAGGTGAATATGATCACCTGCCGGAACAGGCGTTCTACATGGTTGGCACCATCGACGAAGCTGTTGAGAAAGCGAAGGGCCTGTAAGTTCCGCGCGGAACCTTTTAAGAGGTAATCAAGATGGCTATGACTGTTCATTGTGACATCGTAAGTGCCGAAGAGCAGATCTTCTCCGGCCTGATCGAGTTCGTCTCCGTGACAGGTAGCCTGGGTGACCTGGGTATCTACCCGGGTCACGCTCCGCTTCTGACGGAACTGAAACCAGGCCCTGTCGAGCTGCGCAAGCAGGGCGGTGAGGAAGATGTATTCTACGTCTCCGGTGGCTTTATCGAAGTACAGCCGCATAAAGTGACAGTGCTTGCTGATACTGCACTGCGTGCGGGTGACCTGAGTGAAGCTGCCGCGCTTGAAGCCCAGAAGCATGCTGAGCATGCCATGGCTGACAAGACCGGCGAGTTCGAATACTCACGTGCTGCGGCTCAGCTGGCTGAAGCAGCGGCTCAGCTTCGCACTCTGCAGCAGATTCGTCGCAAGGTTGGTAAATAACCGACCTTTCGATTGCATGCAAAAAGCAGCCTCAGGGCTGCTTTTTTTGTGTCTGAAAAACGAAACTTATTCAATACTTATAGATATAAGATTTGTAACTCCTGTTTTGATAGTGATCTCGCCACTGGCATAGAAATCTTGGCCGTGATCAGTTCCCTTAAGGTAGTAAAGTCCACCATTAATGGCAGTAGGTCGTGTCTTTTTAGAGGTATAGGTTTTTTTCTCGGATAACCAGCCCTCGGGAGATACTGGGAAAAGATTGGCAAACCCGCTTTCGAATTCACCACCAGAGCTTAGCTGAGAAACTGATACCAGTTTTACCAATGTAAGGCCTTGAGGATTTTTTTCTGTTCTCAGACTGATATTGCCAATATCTCGGCTGGTTCTGGTTGCTTTAAAGGGGTCAATTCGCTCATTTGCGATGGAATAACCTGTTGAAGAAGTTCGTCCCGACAGGGGTTGTGGTAATGTGCTTTGTATAATGCCGTTGGCAGCTGACTGGACAGCCGATTGGATATTGGCACTATTACACCCAGCCATGGCGAGGCAAGCAGGAATAGCAATTGAAGCTAACTTCAGTTTTATGTTCATCGTATATCCTTAATCCTTGATGAGAGTAAAAAAGATCCATTACCTCTTTGGTTAAAATTTTACGTAATTTGTCTTGCAGTACGCAAGTTACCTCATAACAATCCCCACAATGTATTGAATATGATCTGCTGGGCAGCGGCAACTTCACGTGAGTCGATCACCACTGCGGTAGGGTAATTGTCTGAAGCCAACGAAATAATGGCGCAGCGTGGAGGGTAAATTGCAATGTATGCCGCATCAACTGAACCCTCTGTTCGTATCCATTTACGTTCCGAGTACTCGGCGCTCTCACCTCCATCACCGATCGCAATCACCCGCACGCGAATTTTGCGGGCAACCCGCTGAGCCGTGAAGTTGGGAAATGGACGGTACAACAGGGGCCGAATCGGTTTGGAGGAAAACACCGAGTAGACACGGTCATCCTGATCACCAACACGGTTGAGAATATCGCGCAGGACCTGCTCAATCCCGGCATCCCCTTCATAAAACTCCACATTGGCGACGCTGAATTCAGGTTTAAGGTGGTGCAGTTCGGGTATCACACTGCCTTTCAGCTGACTGATCGCCTGATCAAGTTGCTGGCGTCGCTCTTGTGCCAACTGGAGTAATACTTCTGGCTCTCGCGCTGAAAAATAGCGGCGTTTGCCCTTGGGCAGGTAGGTGACGACTCCACGTTGTTGCAGGCTTTTAAGACACTCATAGGTTGTCCCGCGATTGACACCTGCGCGTTCAGCAACGGTTCGTATTGCACTGGGTCCCAATGCAAGCAAGGCCTTGTAAATGCTGACATCACGTTCACTCAGGCCGAGCTGTTCAAAAATCTGCTGGTTCATATTGTCAATTTTTGAGTGACAAAAAGGATTGATCGATTTCGAGTATACGCTAAAGTGCCTGACAACTCTTGAATCAATGGGTCCTGACAGGTGTCAGGGCCGCAAACAGACAAGTTGTGGATGATGAAAACGGATGTAGTGATTTTGGCTGCCGGACAGGGCAGTCGCATGAAATCGGCGTTGCCGAAAGTGATGCATCGACTGGCAGGAAAGCCGATGTTGCAGCATGTTATTGATCGTGCCCGGGCACTTCAGGCTGAAGCGCTGCATGTGGTGATTGGACACGGCGGTGAGCAGGTTGAACAGGCAATGAAGGGTCAGGTGAATCTTGTCTGGCAGCATGAACAGCTTGGGACAGGCCATGCCGTGGCTCAGGTGATGCCGCAGATCGGCAACGACTCGATTGTACTGATTCTGTACGGCGATGTATCACTGACGCGTCCTGAAACGCTGCAGCAGCTGACAGATATTGCTTCACAGGGCGACCTTGGGCTGCTGACAGTGAATCTTGAAGACCCTGCCGGATATGGTCGAATCATTCGCAATGCAGTTGGCGATGTGGTGGCGATTGTTGAGCACAAGGATGCCAGCGAACAGCAAAAGCTGATCCGTGAGGTTAACACCGGTATTCTGGCGCTGCCTTCTGCGGCGCTGCATGAATGGCTGCCGCGTCTGTCTGCGAATAACGCTCAGGGCGAATACTACCTCACCGATGTGATCGCCATGGCGGCAGAAGAAGGCATGCGAGTGCGCGCCATCCAGCCGAAAGCCGAGCAGGAGGTACAGGGCGTCAATAATCGTCTGCAACTGGCTCAGCTGGAACGCTGGTTCCAGCAGCAGCAGGCCGAAATGCTGATGGCTGAAGGCGTGACCTTAGCCGATCCTGCCCGTATTGATATCCGTGGTGTGCTGAAAACCGGTCGTGACGTGCTGATCGATATCAACGCGGTGTTCGAAGGCGAGGTGCTGCTGGGTGATGGTGTTGAAGTTGGCCCCAACTGCCTGATCCGTAATGCGGTGATTGGGGCAGGTTGTCGTATAGAAGCCAATTCGATGATTGATGGCGCTACTGTGGGTGACAATGCGCAGATCGGCCCCTTTGCTCGGCTTCGTCCAGGTACCGAATTGGCCAAAGGCGGCAAGATAGGCAATTTTGTAGAAACCAAGAAGGCTCGTATTGGAGAGGGCTCCAAGATCAACCACCTGACCTATATCGGCGATGCCGAGATCGGTCGAGAGGTTAATGTCGGAGCCGGTACCATCACCTGTAACTATGATGGTGTTAACAAGTCCCTTACCCGCATCGGCGATGGTGCCTTTATCGGTTCCAACAGCTCGCTGGTGGCACCGGTCGATATTGGTGCTGGTGCAACCATCGGCGCTGGCTCTACCGTGACCAAAACCGTAACTGACAACCAGCTGGCGGTGGCCCGTGGCAAGCAGGTCAATCTCGATAACTGGGCGCGCCCGCAGAAGAAAGGATCCTGAGCATGTGTGGAATTGTAGGCGCCATTGCGGCGCGCTCCGTGGCCGGAATTCTGCTGGAAGGTCTGCGTCGCCTTGAATACCGTGGTTATGACTCAGCCGGTATGGCGGTGCTGGATCATGGTCAGATCAGCCGCCTGCGCCGTATTGGTAAAGTACAGGCGCTTGCTGAGGCTTGTGAGAAGCAGCCGCTGGCCGGGCATCTGGGTATCGCTCACACCCGTTGGGCGACCCACGGCAAGCCCTCGGAACAGAATGCCCACCCGCACATGTCCGGCGAGCGTCTGGCGGTGGTACATAATGGCATCATCGAAAACTTCGAGCCGCTCAAGCGTGAGCTGCAGCAGCAGGGCTATGTTTTCACTTCGGAAACCGATACCGAAGTGGTTGCCCACCTTCTGGATCGCGAGCTCAAACAAGGTCTGACCTTAGTGGATGGGTTGCGCCAGACGTTGAATTATCTGGAAGGCGCTTTTGCACTGGGCGTGATTCATACCGATAGCCCGAAGCAACTGCTGACCGCGCGCAAGGGCAGCCCGTTGGTGATTGGGGTTGGCATTGGCGAAAATTTCATCGCCTCCGACCAGCTTGCACTGCTGCCGGTCACCGACCGCTTCATGTTCCTTGAAGATGGTGATATTGCGGTGCTGGAGGCTGAGCGCATTCAGGTATTTGATGCCAGTGGAGACGTGGTCGAACGTGCTGTGACCACCTTCGAGCATGGCCTGGGCAATGCCGATAAGGGCGAGTTTCGCCATTTCATGCTCAAGGAAATTTACGAGCAACCGCGGGTCATGCAGGCGGTACTGGAAGGGCGAACCGCCTCGGGCCACTTGCTGGAGCAGGCGTTTGGCAGTGGCGCAAGTGCAGTGTTTGATCAGGTGAAACAGGTGCAGATCGTGGCCTGCGGTACCAGCTACCATGCCGGCATGGTCGCCAAATACTGGATTGAAGATCTGGTGGGCATCCCCTGTATGGTTGAGGTGGCCAGTGAATTCCGTTACCGCCCGGTAGTGTTGCCTGAGGGGACTCTGCTGTTGACCCTGTCCCAGTCCGGTGAAACGGCCGATACCCTGGCGGCACTGCGTGAAGTAAAACAGCGTGTGCTGGCCACACTGGCAATCTGCAATGTGCCGGGCAGCTCACTGGTGCGCGAGTCTGATCTTAGCCTGATGACCAATGCCGGCCCTGAAATCGGGGTGGCGTCTACCAAGGCATTTACCTCCCAGCTGGTTGCCTTGATGCTGACCACCATTGCGTTGGGGCGTCGTCACAGCCTGACCGCTGAGCGTGAAACCGAGCTGATCGCAGCCCTGCAGCAATTGCCTGAACTGCTGCAACAGCTGCTGCAGCTGGATGGTGCGATTGAGCAGATGTCGACGCACTTTGCCGAAAAGCACCATGCATTGTTTCTTGGTCGTAACAGTCTTTATCCGGTGGCAATGGAGGGAGCTCTCAAGCTGAAAGAGATCTCTTACATTCATGCCGAGGCCTACCCGGCCGGCGAACTCAAGCATGGTCCGCTGGCGCTGGTGGATAAGGAGATGCCGGTGATCGCGGTGGCGCCTCGCAATGGCATGCTGGACAAACTCAAGGCCAATCTACAGGAAGTGCGTGCCCGAGGCGGTGAACTGTTTGTGTTTGCCGGTTGCGAGCAAAGCATCCAGCCGGAGGATGGTGTGCATGTGATCCATCTTCCCGAGATGCCAGCCATACTGGATCCGATAGCCTTTACATTGCCTTTGCAATTGCTGTCATATCACGTAGCCGTTCTCAAGGGCACCGATGTGGATCAGCCTCGCAATCTGGCCAAATCGGTTACGGTGGAATAAGAGATACCTGTGTCACAATGAAAAATGCCCTGCACTGCAGGGCATTTTTGTATCCGCGAAGTGTGGGCATCTCATGTTGAGTCGCGGTGGTCGTTCCGCTTTAACTCGTCCATGACCGGCTCGGGTCGTGACCAGACAACGACTGCGCCGATGGTGATGAAAACCAGAATGCTCAGGAGCAATACAGGGTGGCGGATACTGATTAGTACGATGCAAAGTGCCACAAACATGCCGATACTGGCGGTCCATTTGGTGCGTCGATCGATAAAGCCACCCTGTTCCCAGTTGTGCAGACGTGGGCCAAGCAGTCGATGTTGTTCCAACCAGCCGCGCAGGCGGGGTGAGCAGCGCGAAGCACTCCAGGCGGCGACCAGTACGAAGATGGTGGTGGGCAATCCCGGCAACAGGGCGCCGATCAAGGCCAGGGCAATACAGACCCAAGTCAGTAGTAACCAGCCCCAACGCACTGGGGGACTGATTATTTCAGATTGTGTCTGTCGCCTGACTGAAGGCATGAGTGAGGCTCCGTATCTTGACCATACAGTATGGATAATGGGCCAAGACTCACCGAAAGGACAATTTAAAAGCCCGCTGCTTGCCATAGCTCAACTCAATCATCAGCCACATTCGAGGTTGGCCGTTGCAGTGTTTCAACGATGTAATTCAGTACCCGACGTGAGTAAATCAGGCTGGTGTGAGAGAGGGGAAATACCTTGTGTTCGGTCATGCCGGTGACACGGGTTTCATCAATCAGGACGGTCCCATCGGATATCGAATCCCTGCTCAGCAAAGGCATCAGCCCCACAGGCAAGTCGCCGGCGATGCTGTATAGCCGGGCTTTAAAGGGCCAGTGATGATTGTCGGCCAACAAATATTCGATGCTGTTTTTAAGCATCCCCTTGAACCTGGAATCATGAATCTCACGAGCCAGGTGACTGCCCTTGTGAGGGGTGCCCAGCGTAATGACCAAATCGACCCAGTGGCTCTGTTTGCTGTTGCGCTCAAGGTAGCGCCGTGCAATCAAACCTCCCATGGAATGGCAGACGAAAGCGGTGGGCTCGTTGTCGATAAACTCATCGATTCGAGTGCAGATCGTATCCAGATCGGGCGACAGTGTGTTGTAGGTCAGGTTGAGTGTCTGATAACCCTGTTTATGCAGGCGCCTGCATAAAGGGCGCATCACCAGCCCTGACATGTAGAGACCGTGCAACACCACAACTTTTTGTACGTGCATAACGGCAGTGGCTCCATCCATCTGTTCGTGTCAGCTTAACCCTTCAGTGAAATGGAGGAAAGACCGCCTTTTGCGCTACCGGACCATGGCTGTTCCTCTGGCTGAGCGGTAGGATAGGTGGCATCAACCAGGCTGACAGGGACTGAAATGAACGAAACCATCTTCATGCTGGCGATCGACTTTATTGCGCTTATTGGTGTTGTCGTGCTGTTGCTGATTGTTGTCCTGCTTATTGTTGGCGTGATTATGTATCAGATAGACAAGCGCCAGACGGCACATACCATACGGCGCAACTATCCCTTGTTGGGGCGATTCCGCTACCTGTTCGAAACACTGGGCGAATTTTTGCGTCAGTATTTTTTTGCCATGGACCGTGAAGAGATGCCGTTCAATCGTGCCCAGCGGTCCTGGGTCTATCGGGCGGCTAAAAATATTGATAATACCGTGGCCTTTGGTTCGACACGGGATCTGCGCAAGCCGGGGACTTATTACTTCCTGAATTGCCCCTTTCCGACTCTGAGCGAGGATGCTGCCACCACCCAACCGATGCGGATCGGGCCCTACTGTCGCCAGCCGTATGATGCGCCATCTTTTCTCAATATTTCGGGCATGAGTTTTGGTGCGCTGTCGGCACCTGCCGTACAGGCATTGTCGATGGGAGCAGCAAAAGCGGGCTGCTGGATGAATACCGGTGAAGGCGCCCTGTCGAAGCATCACCTGACCGGTGGCTGCGATATCGTATTTCAGATTGGCACTGCCAAGTACGGCGTCAGGAATGAACAGGGACGGCTTGACGATGCGCGTCTGGCGAAAATGGCCGCGATTGAACAGGTCAAAATGTTCGAAATCAAGCTGAGCCAGGGCGCCAAGCCGGGCAAGGGCGGTATATTACCGGGCGACAAGGTGACAGCCGAGATTGCCGAGGCGCGTGGCATTCCGGAAGGGCAGGCCTCGATCAGCCCCAATCGCCACCCGGAAATATCCAGTATTGATGACCTGCTGGATTTTATTGCACATGTGCGTGAAGTGACCGGAAAACCGGTCGGCTTCAAGCTGGTGCTGGGCAGCACGGATTGGCTGGATGCATTCTGTGAAGCCGTGTCTAATCGAGGCAGTGAGTCGGCACCGGATTTCATTACTCTGGACAGTGCTGACGGCGGCACCGGGGCAGCGCCCATGCCGCTGATGGACAGCGTTGGCCTGCCACTGCGCGAGAGCCTGCCGCTGCTGGTCAATAAACTTATCCAGCACAACCTGCGCAACCGGGTGCGGGTGATCGCATCGGGCAAGTTGATCAACCCGACCGATGTGGCGGCAGCGATCTGTCTGGGGGCTGACTTTGTTGTGACCGCACGTGGTTTCATGTTTGCGCTGGGCTGTATACAGGCATTGCAGTGCAACAAGAACAGCTGCCCCACCGGCATTACCACTCACAACCCCAAACTGCACAAAGGGTTGGTACCGGATGTAAAAGCAGAACGGGTAGCCAACTTTCACCACAACCTGGTGCATGAAGTTGAAATGATTGCCCATGCCTGCGGTGTATCAGAACCTCGCCAGCTGACACGTGAGCATGCCGCCGTCGTGGTCGATGGTGGTGGGTCGGTACCGCTGAATATTCTCTACCCCCGCTCCTGAGAGCGGAAAGAGTGAAGCCAGCTTGATAGCTGGCTTCACTCTTGGTTCAGCGTTCGTCGTCGAACCAGGATTCGCGGTCAAGCCAGGTCATCAGCTCCTTTTCCTCCTGATGACGCTCAATGGCTCTTCGGGCCTCAAGCAGGCGTTTGGTCGCGTGTTGCTTGCGCCGGATCTTCTGTTCAACATCGTATCCAACCATGATGTCGAAAACCTCAGTCTGAATCGGGTCCAGATCCTGTTCTTTCCGTATCAGCATAGCCTCTCTCCGATCTCAGGGTTGCTGCTATCGGGAGACAGAAGGTGTCTGTCCGATGACAGCAAACACTCCAGGAGTTTTTTATTTACCCTAACCGGCGACGAATTTCAAATCACCGGTATGCATCAGGGTAGAGGCTTCGTGTTGCAGTGAGATGAATGACGGCTCTATTCGCCGTCATCCTCGCTGTCTGATCCGCGGCGCAGGGTGGGAATCCGCTTGTCGTTCTGGCGCAGGCTGCGCAGGCTGCGTTTGATGGTCTTGAGGTGGTCCAACAGTACCGGTCCCAGTTTCATGGCCACGCCAACGGCCAGGACATCAATGATGACCAAGTGTACGACGCGCGAGGACATCAGCGTGCTCAGATCCTTGTCCTCTTCCACATCGACATGAATGGGAATGGTTGCCAGATCGGCAAGGGGGGTGTTGCCCGGACAGAGGGTAATCACGGTTGCGCCCTTGTCCTTCACCAGTTTGACGGTATGCAGCAGATCCTTGGTACGGCCCGTTTGGGAAATGGCTACAACGGCATCACCTTCACCAAGCGTCAGGGCCGAAATGGTCTGCATGTGAGGGTCGGAATAGGCGGCTGCCGATACCATCAGCCGATAAAACTTGTGCTGGGCATCGGCACAGACTGGTGCCGATGCCCCGAAACCGTAAAACTCGACTCGGTTTGCCTTTGCCAGACAGTCGATCGCCTCTTCCAGGGTGCCGGGATCAAGCTGATCGCGGATGTTGATCAGGTTGCCGATCATGGAGTCGAAGATCTTCTGCTTGAACTCGATCACTGTGTCTTTGGAATCGAGAGAGAACTGTTCATAGCTGGCGTTGCTGGCGAGACCCTGGGCCAGTGTCAGCTTGAAGTCCTGAAAACCATCGTAATCCAGCGCACGACAGAAGCGTACTACGGTCGGTTCACTGACTTGTGCTTCGGATGCCAGATCCACAATCCGCATGTGAATTACGTCATTGGGGTTGGCCAGCACATAGTCAGCCACTTTCTGCTCAGACTTGCGCAGGTCAGAGCGGGCTTCAGCAATTGATTTGAGCAGGTTGAAGGAGTTCATCTCCGTCACATCCGATTATCAGCAGAAGGTCAGGAGTATAACAACGAAAACGGTATCGGCCCAATGCTGCTCAAGTGCTGTTATGGCCTGCATTCAGGTAATTGCAGCCTGTATGAGAGCATGCTAATTTCAAAAACGTTATCCACGCTTAACAACAAATTATAAAGCATAAGGAACAAGAGCCGTGAAACGCAGACAATTCATTCAGGGTGCTGGTGCCGCTACTGTCGCAGCAGGTACCCTGGTATCCGGTAAGGCGATGGCCGCGCCGGAATACAAATGGAAGATGGTCACCACTTGGCCGAAAAACTTCCCGGGCCTGGGCACGGGTGCCAACCATCTGGCCGACATGATCAAGCAGATGACCAATGGCCGCATCGAAGTGAAGGTGTATGGTGCCGGTGAGCTGGTCGGGGCATTGGAGATCTTTGATGCCGTCTCCCGCGGTACGGCGGAAATGGGTCATGGTGCCGCCTATTACTGGAAGGGCAAGAGTACGGCCGCTCAGTTTTTCTCTGCCGTACCCTTTGGTCTGACGGCTCAGGAGATGAACGGCTGGCTCTACCACGGTGGTGGCATGGAGCTGTGGCAGGAAGTGTATGACCAGTTTGGCCTGGTTGCCGGAGCTGCCGGTAACACCGGTGTACAGATGGGTGGCTGGTTCAACAAGGAGATCAACAGTGTTGAGGACCTCAAGGGCCTGAAGATGCGTATCCCAGGCCTGGGCGGCGAGGTGCTCAAGCGTGCTGGTGGTACTCCGGTACTGCTGCCCGGCGGTGAAATATTCCCGTCACTGCAGTCTGGTGCCATTGATGCTACCGAGTGGGTTGGTCCGTACAACGATTTGGCGTTCGGTCTGCACAAGGCAGCTAAATACTATTACTACCCGGGTTGGCATGAGCCGGGCACCACGCTGGAATGCTTCATCAACAAAGAAGCGTTTGAGGCTCTGCCCGATGATCTGCAGGCAATTGTGCGTGCGGCACTGCGGGTAGCCAACCAGGATATGCTGGCCGAGTCTATGGTGAAGAACAACCGTGCGCTGGAACAGCTCGTGAACGAGCACGGCGTCGAGCTGCGCAACTTCCCGGAAGACGTGATGCGCAAGCTGCGTGAAATCTCTGATGAAGTGGTGGCGGAAGAAGCTCAGAAGGATGCCATCACCAAGAAAGTGTATGACTCCTTCGTGGCCTATCGGGCTCAGGTTGAAAAATGGACGGCCGTGGCTGAGCAGGCCTATATCAATGGCCGTTCGCTGAGCTGATCTGCAGGCTGCTGCACTGAAGAGGATTCAAGGCCGGGCACTGTCCGGCCTTGTTTTTTGGGAGATATCAATGTCGGATCAACTTCAAACCCTCAGGGACTATTTGACTCGTCACCACGGTGGTGATGGTTCTGTGGCGGCTCAGCGGACCCTGGAGGGACATGCGCGCAATCATGACGACCTGTTCCGCCGTTTCTGGGCAGAGCATGCAGAGCCAGTTTTGTCCGGTGGCAGTCGGGTGGTAGACCTGGGCTGTGGCCCGGGGCTGTTTCTGCGAGATCTGTCCTTGAGCGGCCCTGAGCTGGATCTGGTTGGGGTTGAAGCAGCCCCTTACATGCTGGAGCAGGCTTGCGATGACGATTACGACTTCAGCATCCGTGTGGCTGATTTGAATGACCCACCGGCAGATCTGTTTGAAGCCGAATCCATAGATGCGGTGCTGGCGAACCGTCTATTGCACGAGCTGCATCAGCCGTTGGTGCTGTTGCAGCAACTGCATGACTGGCTTAAGCCGGGTGGTGTACTGATTCTGGTTGATATGGTGCGCCAGCCGTTGGGCAGTTTTCTGACCCACAAATTTGGTCAGGATCGACTGGATGAAAAACAGGACGCCAAGGCGATGGCTGCCCTGTTTGAGGATTACTTCGAACACAACCGCTATCACGACTATGACTTGCTGGCGCTGCTGAGCCTGACCGGTTACGAAGTGCTGGCGGATGAATCGATCCGCAGCGGCCGAGCGGTACAGATCGCGGCGCGCAGGCCTTTGTAAGCCTGGCGCACCGCTGCCGGCAGCCGTCACACCTTGTGATAGATCTCGGCGCCGCTGTCCTTGAACTCTTCCGACTTCTGCTTCATGCCCTGTTCTGCCTGGGCATTGATTGCTGCCACCTGCGCCTCGTCCAGCTCACGGACCTCCTGAGAGATCTTCATGGAGCAGAACTTGGGTCCGCACATGGAGCAGAAGTGCGCTACCTTGGCGGATTCCTTCGGCAATGTTTCATCGTGGTAGGCACGGGCAGTGTCCGGGTCCAGGCCGATGTTGAACTGGTCTTCCCAGCGGAACTCGAAGCGCGCCTTGGACATGGCGTTGTCGCGGATCTGCGCACCCGGGTGGCCTTTGGCCAGGTCGGCGGCGTGGGCGGCGATCTTGTAGGTGATGATGCCGGTCTTCACGTCATCCTTGTTGGGCAGGCCCAGATGCTCCTTCGGCGTCACATAGCAGAGCATGGCACAGCCGTACCAGCCGATCATCGCCGCACCGATACCGGAGGTGATGTGGTCGTAGCCCGGCGCGATATCGGTGGTCAATGGGCCCAGTGTATAGAAGGGCGCTTCGTGACACTCCTTCAGCTGCTTGTCCATGTTCTCCTTGATCATGTGCATCGGCACATGGCCCGGACCTTCGATCATCACCTGCACATCATGCTGCCAGGCGATTTTGGTCAGCTCGCCCAGGGTTTCCAGCTCGGCGAACTGGGCAGCGTCGTTGGCGTCGTAGACCGAACCCGGACGCAGGCCGTCACCCAGGGAGAACGCCACGTCGTAGGCCTTGCAGATCTCGCAGATCTCTTCAAAATGGGTGTAGAGGAAGTTTTCCTCGTGGTGAGCCAGGCACCATTTCGCCATGATGGAGCCGCCACGGGAGACGATGCCGGTCATGCGCTTGGCGGTCAGCGGCACGTAGCGCAGCAGCACGCCCGCATGGATGGTGAAGTAATCCACGCCCTGTTCCGCCTGCTCGATCAGGGTGTCGCGGAATACCTCCCAGTTCAGGTCTTCGGCGATGCCGTTGACCTTCTCCAGCGCCTGGTAGATCGGCACGGTACCGATGGGAACCGGCGAGTTGCGCAGGATCCATTCACGGGTTTCGTGAATGTTCTTGCCGGTGGACAGATCCATGATGGTGTCTGAGCCCCAACGGGTGCCCCAGGTCATTTTGGCGACTTCCTCCTCAATGGAGGAGGTGACCGCGGAGTTGCCGATGTTGCCGTTGATCTTCACCAGGAAGTTGCGGCCGATGATCATCGGCTCCAGCTCCGGGTGGTTGATGTTGCACGGGATGATGGCACGGCCTTCAGCCACTTCCTGGCGTACGAACTCCGGCGTGATCTCCTCCGGCAGGTAGGCGCCGAAGTTATGGCCCGGATGCTGCTCGGCGACGATGTTGCCCTCAGCCTTGGCCTTGGCCAGCTTCATGTTCTCGCGGATGGCGATGTATTCCATCTCCGGCGTGATAATGCCCTGGCGCGCGTAGTGCAGCTGGGTCACGTTCTTTCCGGGCTTGGCGCGGCGCGGTTGGCGGGTCAGCTCAAAGCGCAGCTCGTCCAGACGCAGGTCGGCGGCACGGGCGCGGCCGTATTCGGAAGTCAGACCGTCCAACTGCTCGGTGTCGTCACGTTCCAGAATCCAGTTTTCACGCAGCGGTGCCAGGCCCTTGCGCACGTCGATGCAGGCGTCCGGATCGGTGTAGGGGCCTGAAGTGTCGTAGACATACAGCGGATCGTTCTTTTCGCCGCCCATGTCGGTCGGTGTATCGTCGAGGGTGATTTCGCGCATCGGCACGCGGATATCGGGGCGGCTGCCTTCAACATAGACCTTGCGGGACTTCGGGAAGGGCTGCACGGAGTCCCTGTCGACCTGTGCACTCTGGTTGAGGGGCATTGAACTCGGCTGTTGGGTACTCATCTCACTCTCCGGTTTTATCGTTTTTTGTGCGTGTCAGGAGGCTTAATCGGCCAGATCCAGGCCCATCTGCCAGAAACTGACTTCCATGCGGGTGGCGGTGCTAAAGCGCTGTTCCAGTGCGGCCAGACGGCTGGCGGGAAGATCCTGCCCCAGCCTGTCCAGCAGCTCACGTTCGGTGGCGGCCGCCTGCTGATATTCCTCGCTCAGGTACATCTCGATCCAGGCGTTGTACGGGTTGCCTTCGCGGAGGGTATCCGGCTGTTCGGTCAGCCAGTTGGCGATTTCGGCATAGCCGATGATGCAGGGCGCCAGCGCCACGTGCAGGTCGAGCAGATCGCCGGCGAATCCTGCATCCAGTACATAGCGGGTGTAGGCTACTGTGGCCGAGGCTTCCGGCAACGCCTGTAACTGTTTTTCGCTGATGCCCCAGTCGCGGCAGTAGTCGACATGCAACCCGATTTCGGTATCCAGCATGGCGTTGAGACCGGCCTGGGCGTAGCGCATGCTGTCCAGGTCTTCGCTTTTGAATACGGCCAGACCCCAGGCACGGCTGAACTGGATCAGAAACAGGTAATCCTGCTTCAGATAGTGCTGAAAACATTCCCTTGGCAATGTTCCCTGGCCCAGCTGGCGCACAAAGTCGTGCTGTACATAGGCGTTCCAGTCGTCAATGCATAGGGCCTTCAACTGTTCATACAGGGACATGGGCTTCTCCTTAAGGGCTGATGGCGTAGGTATCGACAGCTGGATTGCTTTTGGTCAGCCCTTGAGTCTGCATGAAGGCACCAAAGCGCTGGTAGCGCCGAGTGTCCAAAGCCGCAGGGCGCAGGGCAAAGCGGGTCAGGGTGTCGTCCCAGGCACGGCGATTGAGCTCGGTGTTGAGTTCATCCGGCTTGTAACTGACAAAACTGTCCCAGGCCGCATCCGGGTGATTGATGATGTACTGGGTCGCCTGCTCCAGCGCAGTCAATACCCGGTGCCAGCGATCATCATCCGACTGCTGGCGGTTGACCACCAGAATCAGCTCGTCATAGGCAGGTACGCCTTCTTCTTCCACGAAGAAGGCGCGGCCCGGATGGCCTTCGATATCCATTTGGTTGAGTTCAAAGTTGCGGAAGGCGCCGATCACGGCATCTACCTGCCCGCTGATCAGTGAGGGTGACAGTGACCAGTTGACGTTGATCAGCTCGATATCCTGGAGTGTCAGACCGTGCGTGTTGAGCATGGCGCTGAGCAGGGCATCTTCAAAGCCGCTGACGGAAAAGCCCACTTTCTTGCCTTTCAGATCGGCGATGGAATTGATCGGGCCGTCATTTAGTACCACCAGTGAGTTCAACGGTGTGGCGACCAGCGTTCCGACCCGGACCAGCGGCAATCCCTGATCCACTTGTAAATGCAGTTGTGGCTGATAGCTCACAGCCATGTCAGCCTTGCCGGCGGCAACCAGTTTGGGTGGCATGGAGGGATCAGCGGGCTCGACCAGCTTGACCTCCAGCCCCTGCTCGGCAAAGTAGCCGTTCTGTTGTGCAATGATCAGCGGGCCGTGATCAGGGTTGATGAACCAGTCGAGCAGAAGCTCGACCTTGTCGGCCGCCAGCAGCTGGGTCGAGAGCAGGCAGCCACAGAGCAATGCAGTCAATCGTTTCATCGGGAATCACCTCGGGATGTGGACGACGTGGATTCACTCACCCAGGGAGTGAGGCGTCGTGCGATCAGGTTGACGGAAAAATAGAGTCCAAGCGCCATTACGGCGAGGACCAGCAGGGCCGCGAACATCAGGTCTACCTGCATGCGCGCATTGGCATTGAGCATCAGATATCCCAGCCCACTGGAAGAGCCGACCCACTCACCGACGATGGCACCAATGGGGGCGACCGATGCGGCGACCCGCAGGCCGGATCCAAGTGCGGGCAGGGCTGCAGGCAGGCGGATCTGCAACAGCTGGGCACGGCGACTGGCGCCGAGGGTACGTGCCAGCTGCAGGTAACCAATGGGCGTTTGACGCAGGCCATCAAAGCAGGCGGCGGTCACGGGGAAGTAGATGATCAATGTGGCCATGGCGACCTTGGAGGCCATGCCGTAGCCAAGCCAGAGCATCAAAACCGGCGCCAGTGCAAATACCGGGATCGCTTGGCTGACCACTAGAACCGGCAGCAGCCAACGGCGCAGGCTGCCCCAGGTTACCAGTGAGAGAGCGCTCGCCAGCCCCAGCAGCACGCCGAGCATCAGGCCCAGCAAAATCTCGATCAGGGTGACACCGGCGTGCTTCATCAGCAGCGGAAACTGGCTGAACAGAGTTTCCAGCACGCGCAGGGGGCCGGGCAAAATGAATGTGGGGGCATCGGTCAGCCAGACAATCAGTTGCCAGATCAGCAGCAATCCGGTGGTGATGATCAGTGGGCGCAAAACCTGCATCATGCGGCACCTTCCATCAGCAGCTGCAGCAGCTGTGCCTGTAGCTCAAGCAGGGCTGGGTCGGTGACCGGCCTGGGTGTGCTTCCAATCGGCACTATCGGGTCCGACAGGCGTACTGGGGAGCCTTGCAGCACCAGTACACGATCCGACAGGCGCAGGGCTTCCAGTGGGTCATGGGTTATCATCAGCACGGTTCGATCGGCCAGCAGCTCGGCGGCCAAGTCCTGCAGTTTGAGCCGGTTGATTGCATCCAGCGCAGAGAAGGGCTCATCCATGCAGACCAGTGGCTGGTCCTGAAACAGGGTGCGTGCCAGTGCCACACGCTGGCGCTGTCCGCCGGACAGCTGCGCCGGCAGGGCTGTGGCACGATCGCCCAGCCCCACTTGCTGCAGCAAATACCTGGCCAGTTCACGCTGTTCACTGGAGGGCCTGCGGCCCTGCTGTAGCCGGGCGCCGAGCAGTACGTTGTCCAGCAGGCTCAGCCAGGGCAACAGCAGGTCCCGCTGCGCCATCCAGGCAACGCGGCTGCTCAGCGGCAGGCCATCACTGCAGTGAATCTCGCCACTGATGCTGGCCTCGTCGGCAATGCCGCAGAGCAGCTGCAGCAGGGAACTTTTGCCGACACCGGACTGGCCCAGAATGCAGGTCCACTGTCCACTTGGCAGTGCCAGATTCAGGTCGCTGAATACGCAGTGCTGCTGCCAGTGCAGGCTGGCCTGACGAAGCTCAATATCCAAGGCTCACCACCAGGCGTGGAAGTGATGAGTCGGGCCGTGCCCCGAACCCACCTGCAGCCGATCGGCTGCCGTGATGGCTGCCGTGATATAAGTCTTGGCCTCGGCCACGGCAGTGTGAATATCCAGCCCCCTGGCCAATCCGGCGGCAATCGCTGAGGAAAGAGTGCAGCCGGTGCCGTGGGTGTTGGTGGTGGGGATGCGTTTGGCCGGCAGCCAATAGGCCTGCCCGTCCATCAGCAGCAGGTCGGCGCTGTCCTCACTTGCCGAGTCGGTCAGATGGCCGCCCTTGACCAGTACCGCCTGAGGCCCCAGTGCCAGCAGCTCTCTGGCTTGTGTCAGCATTGCATCCGTATTGGTCGCTTCCGGTGCGTCCAACAATACGGCTGACTCCGGAAGGTTGGGGGTGATCAGGGTCGCAAGCGGCAGAAGCTCGCTGCGCAGCGCCTCAACCGACTCGTCTGCCAGCAGTTTGTCGCCGCTCTTGGCGACCATGACTGGGTCAAGCACGATATTGCCAAGGCCACGGTTACGCAAAATAGTCGCGATGGTTGTAATGGTTTCCGGACGACTGAGCATGCCGATCTTGATCGCATCGATGTGAATATCGTCCAGTACGGTATTAAGCTGATCGGCGATAAAGGCGGGTGGCACGTCGTGGATAGCACGAACTTCACGGGTGTTTTGTGCTGTCAGGGCGGTGATCACCGAGGTGCCAAATACGCCGAGTGCTGAAAAGGTCTTCAGATCCGCTTGAATACCGGCACCGCCGCCGCTGTCGGAGCCGGCGATAGTGAGAGCGATGGGTGTGTGTGTCTGTGTCATGCGGATGCTCCAGTACGGGAGAAAACCGCACCAGCCATGAGCATGCATGGAGTGATAGTAACGGTCATCTCGATTTCCTACGCCGGTACAAGCCGGATCAGGTTCAGCGGGTCTCATCTCAGCCCATCCAGTGTGGGCACCCCGACCAAGAATCTGTGGCTAGTTTAGGCACAAGCGCTACCACTGTCTATGCTGTAACCAGATGCCGGCTGCTTTCAGGTCAGGCTGGCACCTTTTGAGCAGGAGTAGATGCCATGAATCCGCTGGAAAATGTCGATCTGTTTTGCCCCTGGTGTGGTGAGCCGATCAGTCTGATGATCGAAGTGACGGAGCCCGAGCAGGAATACACAGAGGATTGTCCAGTCTGTTGCAGCCCGATTCAGGTTCAGGTCAGCGTAGGTGATCAAGAGCGCCCCGAGGTTAGCGTTGAGCGGGAAGGTGGCTAGTAACAGGGAGTCGTTATGCAACCAGAAATTGAAAAAAGCCGGCAGAGACTGCTGGAGTCGAGTCAGCCGCTGGACGTTGAAATACGCTGCAGTGCTCTGCAATTGCTAACCAATATGCGTGACCGACTTGAGCTGCGGGCTGATGCCGATACCGAATCTCTGACAGAGATCGTGCACCAAACCCGTGTGGACAGTAAGCGCCTGCGTGCGCTCTGGCGTCTGCTGAAGCCTGGGTTGAAAACCACGGACTACAGCAGGCTCGAGCGTTTGAGCAAGGGACTGGCCAAGCCGCTTGCGTCCAGTCGCGATGCGCAGGTCATGCAGGAAACGCTGTATTGGGTGAGTGCTGATCTCGCGCCGGATGTTCGCCAACGATTGTTGCCGGGGCTGGCGCAGCTACTTGGACATGTGACAGTGGATGAACCGGCATTGCTGCAGGTTGTGCAGACACTGCTGCGGCTGGAGCAGGCTATTGTGTCCGTTGACCTGAGCTCACTGAGTAAATGGCATCTGCACAAAGGGCTGAAGCAAACCTGCCGCAAGGGCAGTAGCCTGGCCCACGAAGCACTGCAAAAGCATGCCATGGAGTCGATGCACTGCTGGAGGAAGTGGGTCAAATTATTATTGTTCCAGAGTGGTTGGTTGCTGGATGAAACTGCTCCCAAATGGACTAGCCGGGTTAAGGCGCTCGGAAGTGCTTTGGGACGACTGCATGACCTGGATGTACTGGCTGTACAGATGGAAGAGGCTCGTGCCTGTTTTTGGCAAGAGGATCTGGATCAGGTGAGCACAGGCATTAAGGCAGCCCGTCTAAACGCGCTTGGCGAAATTGATGTCCTTACCGACGAGATCTACGCAAAGCGGGCTTGCAAGCGGGCAAAACAGTTGTATCGGCGCTGGAAGCATTAGGTGTTTAAAGATTAGGCAGTATTCATATAAGCATATGATTTAAAGGATCTTTACCTAGATAGACACTATGTTAATCTGTGCGCATTAGGCGACGAAAGTTGCGCAAATTATGAATTAAGCAGGTAGGCCCCCATGTTTTTCAAAAACCTCAGAGTTCGTGCCAAATTATGGCTGTTGATCGGTATTGCCGGTTTTATGTTGCTGTTTCTAACTTCGACAGCACTGCTGGATATGCGCCACTCACTTCAGCAGGAGCGTGAAGCCCAGCTGAATTCATTACTGGACACTACCCTGAGCCTGACAGCTTCCTTGCAGGCACGTGTAGCTGCAGGTGAGCTGAGCAGCGATGAGGCGCGGCAGCAGGCACGTACCCTGTTGGAAAACATGCGTTATGCCGGTAATGAATATTTCTTTGTTCTCAATGCCAACGCCGACATTTTGGTACATGGGGGCGATACGTCTCAGGAAGGTCGTAATCTGAAATCAGCAAGAACTCCGGATGGGGTACCTGTATTTGCGCAGATGGCAGCGATGATCGGCGATGGAAAAAAGGTAGAGGCATTTAGTTATCTTTGGCCCAAAGCCGGCAGTACCGAGCCTCAGCCCAAGCTGACGCTGGCCAAATCCTTTGAGCCCTGGGGGTGGGTGATTGGCACAGGGGTATATATGGATGACTTGAATGCAGCGTTCATGGAAGACCTCATACACCTTAGTCTTCAGCTGCTCGTTGCCTTGGCCCTTCTGATACTGTGTGCGATTCCTATTGGGCGCACGATAATAGTGCCTCTCGATATTATCAGTGACGTGATGAAGCGTGCTGCCAATGGTGATCTTCGAGTGCGTACCGAGCTAACCAGTCGCGATGAGCTGGGTAAGGTGGGTCGGCGTATCGATGAAACTCTGGGCGTGTTCCAGGATCTGGTACATCAGATTGCCGGCTCGGCGACCCAGGTATCAGCCAGTGCTGAAGAGCTGGCCCGCAGTGCCGAGGAAACCAGCGCGGCGCTGGATGCACAGGCGCAGGAAGCTGAGCTGCTGTCCACCGCCATGAACGAAATGGCCGCCAGTGTGCATGAGGTCGCCCGCAGTGCCGGTGAAACATCGGCGGCGATTGAAAGTGCCGATCATGAAGCCGATGAAGGCAATCATGATGTTGAAGATACCGTTGAGCGTATTCAGGCGCTTGCTCGCGAAGTTGATGCAGCGGCTGAGGTGATTCAGGCTC
>ERZ1673962.396-NODE-396-length-31414-cov-3.986926_pt1 | contig 31414 bp, 31 predicted proteins | sample MGYA00580188_ERZ1673962 | MGnify/ENA primary metagenome ERZ1673962 (study PRJEB41334, sample SAMN05608104) | rock metagenome | biome: terrestrial subsurface; feature: shale formation; material: shale | place: USA: Pennsylvania ... | reverse complement strand
TCTCGTCGATCCCCATGCGGTCGAGGAACCGGCGGAACATGGTCGGGATCAGGTTTTCGCGGCCCAGGGTCAGTGCGGCGGCGACCAGATGCGGCTTGTCCTCACGGATGAAGCAGAAGGTGGTCTCGCTGAAATAGCGTGCCGGCAGCGGAACCAGGGACGAATAGAGCGCCTTGTCGAGTCCCTGCTCGCTGACCAGTGCCAGAAAACGTTCGGGCAGCCCGCCATCGGCGCCGATCTCGTTCATGGCACGACAGTAGAGTTCGAAATGGCTCGCGTACAGCACCTCGCCCGAGCCGAGCGGGATGGCATCCGATTCCTCTTCCTGGATCAGTTCATTGATGAAATAGCGCAGGCTCGGGTCCGAGGTCGGCTGCCAGGGCACGGCGACCGGGGCGATCTGGCGTTGCAGATATTTGATCAGCGACATGAAGTCCCAGACCGAGAAGACGTGATGCTGCATGAAAATGCGCAGATCCTCGATGCGCTGGATGGCGCCATAGATGGCGTGTCCTTCGAGTTGATCTTGCAGGGGACGCAGATGATCGAAATTGAGCGCTGCCATTGAGTCGAGTCCTCGGTGAGCCGGTCGAAACGATGCGTATTTTAGCCGATGCTGAAGTACAGTACGCCTCAGGTCAAGCACGCTGGCACGCGCCTCACTTGAGGTCGAAGCGGATCGGAATGCGCAGCGACCAGCGACTCCGGCCGATCGATCTGGGGATGGGGTCGAAGCGGCCGAGCCGTGCGAGCGCCTGGAGTGCCGCCTGATCGAGCGACGCGTGACCGGAGCTCTGAGCGAGCCGGATCTGGCTGAGTCGTCCATCGGACTCGATGACGAAGGCGAGTGTCGCCACGCCAGTCTGCCCATGACGCCGGGCGCCGGCCGGATAGTGCTGATGGCGGGCGATGGCGCGTTGCAGGGCCGTCAAATACGCGCGCTCAGCGGCGCGCTGGACGGCGGCGGACTCGCCCGGCTGTGTGGTCTGCGTGCGGCCTGGGCTGGCGGGACTCGCGCTGTTCCTGGCGCTCGCCGCCTTCGCGCCCGATCCGGTAGTCGTCGAGTGTTTGGTCGACGGCGGGCGGGGGCGTTGGTTCCTCGGTTCGCTCGCCTGGGTGGATCGGGGCGCGCTGGCCGGGGGGGGAGCGGCCCGCTTGGGCGTCGGGTCGGACCTGACAGGGCGCGTGGGGCGTTGCGATGTCTTCGGCACGGGTTTGGTCGCTCGGGAGGCGAAGGCCACGGGATCGACCGGGGAGCGGGCGGGAGTCTGCGTGGGCGCTGGTGGTACGGGCATGGCGTCATCGTTCGCAGACGCAGACGGCACTGACGCCGTTTCTGGGGATGACGGTCGGTTGTCGTGTGGCGGCTCGTCGGTCGCTGTCTCGTCGGCCCCAGGGCGCACGAGTTCGAACACCAACGGCGGCACATCGGGTTCGGTCGAATAGGATCGCTCCGTCCGCCAGAGAACGGCGGCCACGGCGACATGCAGTGCCGCTGACAGCAGCAGGGCCAGCCATAACCAGGTTCGGCCGGCCGGCCGATCGGCCGCATGCGGCATGGCACTCACGAGCGCGCTCGCGAACGCGGCTGATTCAGCACACGGTATTCGCCGGGACGCAGACCGTCGAGCCGCCAGTCGCCGACGGCCACGCGCACCAGCCGCAGCGTCGGCAGATCCACGGCCGCGGTCATGCGCCGCACCTGACGATTGCGCCCCTCGTGGATGGCGATCTCGATCCAGGTGGTCGGGATGCTTTGACGAAAGCGGATCGGCGGATCGCGCGGCCAGAGATCCGGCTCGGGGATCGCCCGCACGCGCGCCGGGCGGGTCGGGCCGTCCTTCAGGATCACGCCCTGTCTCAGCCGTTCGAGCTGGTCGTCCGTCGGTCGGCCTTCGACCTGTGTCCAATAGGTCTTCCAGGACTTGTGGCGCGGATGGCTGATGCGATGCTGGAGCGCGCCATCGTCGGTCAGGAGCAGCAGGCCCTCGCTGTCCTTGTCGAGCCGCCCGGCCGGATAGACACCGCGCAGGGGAATGAAATCGCGCAGCGTCCCGCCTGAGCCGAGCGGATCACTGGTGAACTGGCTGAGCACGCCATAGGGTTTGTTGAAGAGCACGAGCATACGGGGCTACTGGAACAGCACAAGGCGTCAGGGTGCAAAGCGTCGATGATGGCGGTTGGAGAGACTGGACTCGATCAGCGGTGTTCCGTACCCGATGGCGAGGCGCCGACGGCACGTCTGTAACGCAACCAGTCGAAGGCCGGGCCAGGATCGGTCTTGCGGCCAGGAGCGATGTCCGAGTGTCCGACGATACGCGCATCCGTGATGGCCGGATAGTGCCGCCGGATGTGATGGGTACAGGCGACGAGGCGCGCATATTGCGCCTCGGTGAATGGGGTCTCGTCGGTTCCCTCCAGCTCGATTCCGATCGAATAGTCATTGCAGCGCTCGCGCCCCTGGAAGCTGGAGACTCCGGCATGCCAGGCCCGGCGCTCACAGGCAACGTACTGGATCAAACGCCCGTCGCGCCGGATCAGCAGATGGGCCGAGACGCGCACCGAGGCGATGGGCGCGAAATAGGGGTGTGCGTTCGGATCGAGCCGGTTGAGAAAGAGCGCGTCGATCCAGTCGCCCCCGAATTCGCCCGGCGGCAGGCTGATATTGTGGATCACCAGCAGGTCGATCGTCGTCTCGGGCGGGCGGGCGTCCTGGTTCGGCGAGGGGCGCTGCTCGGCACCGGCGAGCCGGCCATCGGCATCGATGCCTGAGCCGGACGACGAATCAGCGCTGTTGGAAATCGCGACCATGTCGTGGGCGTACCTGAGTTGTCTGGATGACGGAGTGTTTTTGTGACGGATTATTGAGCCGTACGCACGCAAGCTGTCCTATCCTATTTCACTTCGCTCACTCCAGTCATCGTCGGTATCGCCCATGTCTCGCACCTCTGCCGTCCCTCAGCTTGCCATCCCCCTCGATCCAGCCCTGATCGAGTCCCAGGTGCGCGCCGCCCTGGACGAGGACGTGGGGCCGGGCGATCTGACCGCGTCACTCCTGCCGGCCGATCAGGAGGCGCGCGCCGAACTCGTCACACGCGAGTCGGCCGTGCTTTGTGGTACCGCCTGGTTCGAGACGGTCTTTCGCGTGCTCGATCCCGCCGTCCGGATTCACTGGGAAGCGAGCGATGGCCAGGGCATCGAGCCGGGCCAGCGTCTGTGCGTGATCGAGGGACGGTCGCATGTTCTGCTGACTGCAGAACGCACGGCGATGAACTATCTCCAAACGCTCTCCGGCACAGCGACTCTGGCTCGACGCTATGCCGATGCCGTGGCGGGGCTGCCGGTGCGGGTGCTCGACACGCGCAAGACACTCCCAGGTCTGAGGCTGCAACAGAAGTATGCCGTGCGTTGCGGCGGCTGCCACAATCATCGGCTCGGCCTGTTCGACGCCATCCTGATCAAGGAGAACCACATCCTGGCCGCCGGCTCCATCCCGGCGGCACTGGAGGCGGCGCGGACCCTGCATCCGGGCGTCCCGGTCGAGATTGAGGTCGAGTCACTGGAGGAGTTGGAGATCGCGCTCGACGCCGGCGCCCCCATCGTCCTGCTCGACAACTTCACGCTCGACGACCTGAGACGCGCCGTGGCCGTGACGTCCGGTCGGGCGCAATTGGAAGCCTCGGGCGGGATCAGCCTGGAGACGATCCGTGCCATCGCCGAGACCGGCGTCGACCGGATCTCGGTCGGCGCCCTGACCAAGGACGTGCGTGCGGTCGATCTGTCGATGCGCTTTTCATGAACGGCCAGACACCGCTCACCGGGACTTGCACTGACCTTCGGGGTATCGGTCGCGGATGTCCTGGCTGGCAGAAGAGTATTTTACGGCCTAATCTAGCGGGCAGGATGGAAGCCGTTTTTCCGTTCTGCAACCGCCATCTGAAACGGAGACTCCCGATGATTCGCCATCGCCCTATTGCGCGCCTCCTGCTGCTTTCAGCCCTGACCCTGTCATTTTCGGCGATCGCCGAAGAGTTACCGGAGTCAGCCCAACGGATCGTACCGCAGCTCCAGGAGTGGGGGACCAACCCGATTCTGGTCGAGGCTGTGCGTGAACAAAATGCGCTTGGCCGATCACTGGAGGATGTCCAGCGCCTCGACGTAGAGTGGATGGCCGCCAGCAGCGTGACCCCGTTCATGCAGACGCTCATGGACAACGCGCCTGCGCGTGAGCTCAAGCGGCTGGAACAGACCAAGCCCTATTTCCTGGAGCTGTTTCTGATGGACGGTCAGGGCGCCAATGTCGCGATGACCAACAAGACCTCGGACTATTGGCAGGGCGACGAGGACAAATTCGTCGAATCCTTCAAGCAGGGGCAGGGTGCGGTGCATCTGGGCGCGGTCGAGTTCGACAGCAGCGCGCAGGCGTATCTGGTTCAGATCTCGGTGCCGGTGATGGATGAGGGACGCGCGATCGGAGCCTTGACCGTCGGGATCGATCTCGATCGGCTCGAGCAGGAGACACCCTAGCCAATCTGGTATGGGTGCTCGCGGTCGGCCCGGCCGCTGGTGATAGTCGCTGGAGGAGTGCTAAATCCATGAAGTGGTTTCAGAATCTTGCTTTTCGCTACAAATTGATCCTGCCGCTGGGCGTCGTCGTCGTGCTGTTCTTCCTGTTCGCCGCGAGCACCCTGTACCGCATCGATTCCCTGGGAAAGGAGGTGGCCAGCCTCGTTCAGTCCGATATGCCGGTGATCAACGATCTCTTGCAGGCGGATCGGGATCTCTATCAGGCGCTGGTCGCGGAGCGGACGCTGATTTTCATGGACGTCGGCTCTGAGAACTATACGGCGATGGCCGCACAGCATGCGGAAAACGTCCGGCAAGCGTATGAGCGGATCACACGCGCGGCGGCGATCATCGCGTCCTCGCGATTGGCCTCGCTCCCGGACATCACCGAAAAGCTGAAAGCGTTCGAGACGAACTATCAGACCTGGGAGTCCTTGAGCCGGCAGGTGGTCGAGTCGCGTTCGAGCGATACCCGGGCGGGGCGTTCGACGGCCATCGGCCTCACTCTGAACGAATCGCGCGCGGCCTTCGAGTCGATGCGGGATCTCCTGGACCAGATCGAGACGCTCGTCATCACGAGTTCGGAAGAGTCCGTGCAGCGGACCGAAACCGACGTGTCCTCTAATCAGCGCGATACGCTCGTCCTGCTGGCGGTCTGTCTGATCGTCATGGGCGCGATGGTCTTTGGATTGCCGCCGATGATCGTCCGACCGATCCGGCGCATCCTGGATCGCGTGGAGGATATTGCCGAGGGCGAGGGCGATCTCAGGGCGCGTCTGGACGAGGACAGCCGCGATGAGACGGGCCAGTTGGCGCGAACCTTCAACCGCTTTCTCAACAGGCTGCACCAACTGATCGGGCAGTCCGTGTCATCGGCCGGGCAGCTCGTTCAGGCGGGCGAGCGTCTGAAAACGGTGGCCGGTGAAAGCGACCGTGCCATCATGGAACAACTGACCCAGATCCAGATGGTCGCCACGGCCGTGCATGAAATGGCGGCGACCGTGAACGAGATCGCGCGCAATAGCGCGCGCGCGGCCGACAGTACGCAAGCGGCCGAGGCCGGGGTGCGTTCAGGGACACATGTGGTGGGTGAGGCCTCGGTGGCGATCGGCCACCTGGCAGAGGTCGTCACCCGCGCCTCCGAGGCCATCGTGGCGCTGGAATCCGAATCCAAGAGCATCGGCGCCGTACTCGAAGTCATCAAGGGCGTGGCCGAGCAGACCAATCTACTGGCGCTGAATGCGGCCATCGAGGCGGCACGCGCGGGCGAGAGCGGGCGCGGCTTTGCCGTGGTCGCGGCCGAGGTGCGGAATCTCGCGTCCCGGACCCAGCAATCCGCCGGTGAGATCGAGTCGATGATCGCCGCGCTCCAGTCCAGCGCCCGCAACATGGTCGGCATCATGCAGAGCGGTCAGGGCATGGTGGAGACGACCCTGCAAAAGGCCGAGCAGGCCGGCCGTTCGCTCGATGACATCACGCGCGCCGTGACGGCCGTCAACGATATGATCACGCAAATCGCCAGCGCTGCCGAGGAACAGAGCGTCGTCACCGAGGAGATCAACAAGAATACGCTCAAGATCCAGCAACTGGCCGAGCATGCCGCCTCGACCAGTGATCAGACCGCTACCGCGCGTGAGGATCTGATCGTGCTCACCCAGGATCTGCATGCCAGTCTGGCCTGCTTCAAGGTGTGAGTGATGCGGCGAGGCGGGGTGGGGATCAGACTCCGAGTTGGGCGCGCGGGTCGAACGGCAATTGTTCGGCCATGCGCCGGTAGAAGTCGCGCGCCGTCTCGGTCTCGGCCGGGGGGATGACGATCTCCAGTTGCACGATCTCGTCGCCCGGCGGCGTGCCCGGCAGACCACGTCCCTTGAGCCGCAGCTTGCGTCCCGACTGCGAGCCGGGCGGGATCTTGAGGTTGACCGAACCGCCCAGGGTCGGCACCTGAACCGTGGCGCCGAGCGCGGCTTCCCAGGGCGCGACCGGCAGGCGCAACTGGATATCGCGTCCGTCGGGAGTGAACAGCCGGTGCGGCTTGAACGCGATCTCCAGATAGAGATCTCCGGCCGGTCCGCCGTTGCGTCCGGGCAGGCCCTGACCGGCGAGCCGGATCTGACGCCCCTGGGTGACGCCGGCCGGAATGCGCACGTTGAGCGTTCGGGAGCGCGCCGAACTCTGACCGTTGGAGCCGGTTGCGGGCAGGTCGACCTTGATCTGACGGGTCGCGCCCTGGTGTGAGTCCTCCAGGTCGATGGCGAGCGTGATGGTCTGGTCCTGGCCGCGCTGGCGACCGGCACCACGCCCTTCGGAGCGAAAGGCCCGGCCGAAGATGCTGGAGAAGAAGTCGCTGTAGTCGCCGGACGCGCCGCCGGTTTTGAAGTCGAAGTCGCCCCAGCCGCCCGGTGGCGGACGGAAGTCGTCGCCGGCGCGCCAGCCGCTGCCGAGTGCGTCATAGGTGGCGCGTTTCTCCGGATCCTTCAGCACCTCGTTGGCCTCGTTGATCTCCTTGAAACGCGCCTCGGCGTTGGGTTCCTTGCTGACATCCGGGTGATACTTGCGCGCCAGCTTGCGATAGGCGCGCTTGATCTCCTCCTGTGAAGCGGTGCGCGATACGCCGAGGGTCTTGTAGTAATCCTTGTATTGCATCGAGGGGTCTCAACGGGGGACGAGGCTGAAGCGGATTCGTGATCGAATGACTGGGAGCGCCGGCCGTCAGGCATGCAGCGCGGCGTACTCATGCGCGCTGGGTACGCGGCGCGGCATCACGTTCGCGTCGGGCTTGACCGCCTCCCAGCCCAGACAGGCCAGCCAGGTTTGACGCGGAATCGGTTTGTGCGCGGTTCGATAGTAGCTGACCATGCGTCGGCTGATGCCCAGGGCTTCGGCAGCGCGGCTCAGCGACAGTCCGTTGCGGGTCATCCATTCGTCGAACATCTCATGACTGACTTCGCCGTTCTGTTCCTTGGCCCAGGCGTAGAGATTATCGGCTCCGAACTCTTCATCGAACCATTCGACGCTCTGGCCCCAATCGCTGATATGGACTCCGGCGAATACGGCGGGGTCGAGGATCGTAGCCAGTGCCGGATGGCGGCGCAGACGTTCCTCAACGTCGAGTTCCAGCACCTCGCCGGTACTCCAAGTCATGTGCAGACGGTAGGGTGCCAGGGCGACGACGGACTCTAGCCGTGGGAAGAAGTATTCGCTCATGCGTGGTTCCTGTGCCATTGCTCCAGAAGAACGGATTGCCGTGCCCGGATCCAGTCCAGCGCTTCGCGGATCTCACGCGCGGCGACGCGGCCCTGAATCTCGAAGCTGTTCAGATCGACGATGCAGTCTCGACCATCGCGCAGCTTGACGTGGACATGGGGTGGCGGGTGGTCATCAAAATACATGACGACTCGACTGTCGTTGAAACGCTGAAGCGTGCTCATCGAGCTAGATTAGTGCAATGATTGCTCTAATTCAAACGACATGAGCAGTGTCCGGATGCCTGTCGGCATTTGGTATATCGGGGCGATGCTCCCCAGGATGCAAGCAGATTCAAGCCCGCGACGGATCGATCGTGCCATGCGCCGGCACCGTCCGCCCCTGCGCCCAGGTGCGTAGTCGCTCGATCTGAGCGTCCATGACCACGGACAACGGCTGGGTGTTGGCCAGTTCGTTCAGGAGCGTCTCGGTCGTGATGGCCGTCGGGGCTTCGCTTGTGCTGTCGGCGAAACGCGCTGAGACCACGGCCTGCTCGATACCGGCGCCGGTGAAGCCCTCGCTGGCCTCGGCCAGGGCATCGAGGTCGAAGTCATTCGGATTCAGCCCGCGCTGGCGCAGATGGATAGCGAAGATGTCGCGCCGGATCTCGGCCGTGGGCAGGTCGACGAAGAAGATCTCGTCCAGGCGTCCCTTGCGGATCAGTTCGGGCGGCAGCCGCTGGATGTCGTTGGCGGTGGCGGCCAGGAAGACGCGCGAACGGCGCTCGGCCATCCAGGTCAGCAAGGTGCCGAGCACCCGCCGTCCGACCCCTTCGTCCTCCGAGCCGGTGGCCACGCCCTTTTCGATCTCATCGAGCCAGAGCACGCAGGGCGCCATCAGATCCGCCGTCTCCAGCGCCTTGCGCAGATTGCGCTCGGTTTCGCCGATGTATTTGTCGTAGAGCGCGCCGAAATCCAGCCGCAGCAGCGGCACACCGAAATAACCGGCCACTGCCTTGGCGGCCAGACTCTTGCCGCCGCCCTGCACGCCGAGCAGCAGCAGGCCGCGCGGATGGTCGCGCCGGCGCTCAGGATCGAGAAAGGCCGCGCGCCGGCGCTCGATCCAGCGCTTGAGGTTGGACAGACCGGCGATGTCGGCGAAGGAGCGGGTGTCGTACTCGAAGCTGATGATGCCATCCGGACTCAGCAGCTCGTACTTGGCGCGGCGCACAGCGGCAACGTCATCCTGGGTGATGGCCCCATCGCGGCGGATGGCGTTGCGGATGAGCCGGCGGGCGTCGGACTCGGTGATGCCGAGCAGGTTGTTGGCGAGCTGATCGACGGCCACGCGCGTGGTGCGCACGGCGCCCTGGTTGGCGGCCTGCTGCCAGGACTTGGCCTCCTCGCGGATCAGCGCCATGAGCCGATTGCGGTCCGGGAGACGCAGGGTGAAGCGTGCGCTCAGATGACGCAGTTCGGGCGGCGCCTCCAGGGCATGACTGAGCAGCACCAGGGTGCGCGGCAGTCCCGCATAGCCCTGGGCGATCTCTTTCAGCAGCCGGACATGGAGCGGCGTGTCCAGATAGGGATGGAAATCGAGCAGCAGATAGAGTCCGCGCTGCGGTGTGACCCGGATGTGGCGCAAGACCTCGGTCGGCTCGGCCAGCATCCGCTGCGGCTCGCTGTCGTACTCGATGCGGCGCAGACCATCCGTGACCGTCCAGCGAAACCCCGGTTCCGAGATTCGCAGTGCCAGGCGCGAGAAGAGCTCGACCACGCGCGGTTCCTCGATCGACTCGATCAGGATGATAGGCGTGTCCGAGCGCAGCAGCAGTTCGAGATCGTGCAGATCGGGCGTCATGATGGTTGGCCCCTGGCGGCGAATGCGGCAGGATTAGCAGCAAACCGGGCCGGACTCAAGCGCCTGAGCGCAGGGATCGCCTAAAATAGCCCCAGATTTACGCCAATGCCGATCACGGAACACAGAGACCCCATCATGAGCGCCAAAGACCATCTGATCATCTTCGATACCACGCTGCGCGACGGCGAGCAGAGTCCAGGCGCCTCGATGACGCGCGACGAGAAGGTGCGCATCGCCAAGGCGCTCGAAAAGCTGCGGGTCGACGTCATCGAGGCGGGCTTCCCGATCGCCAGTCCGGGCGACTTCGAGGCGGTCAAGGCCGTGGCCGAGGCGGTCAAGGACAGCCGGGTCTGTGGTCTGGCGCGCGCGCTGGAGGCCGACATCGACCGCGCGGGCGAAGCGCTCAGGAACGCCAATGCCGGACGCATCCATACCTTCATCGCCACGTCGCCCATCCATATGGAGAAGAAGCTGCGGATGAGCCCGGATCAGGTGCTGGAACAGGCCGTCTATGCCGTCAAGCGTGCGCGCAATCTGACCGACGACGTCGAGTTCTCGCCCGAGGATGCCGGACGCTCCGAGATCGATTTCCTGTGTCGGATTCTCGAAGCGGTGATCGACGCCGGTGCTAGAACCCTGAACATCCCGGACACGGTCGGCTACAACATCCCGGATCAGTTCGGCTCGCTCATCGCCACTCTGCGCGCGCGCATCCCGAACGCCGACAAGGCGATCTTCTCGGTCCACTGTCACAACGATCTGGGGCTGGCCGTGGCCAACTCGCTCGCCGCCGTGCGCAACGGGGCGCGTCAGGTCGAGTGCACCATCAACGGACTCGGCGAGCGGGCGGGCAACGCAGCGCTCGAAGAGATCGTGATGACGGTGCGCACCCGCCAGGATCTGTTCGACTGCGACACCCGGCTCGATACCACCCAGATCATGAACTGCTCGCGGCTGGTCTCTGGCATCACCGGCTTTGCGGTCCAGCCGAACAAGGCGGTCGTCGGGGCCAACGCCTTCGCGCACGAGTCGGGCATCCATCAGGACGGCGTGCTCAAGCATCGCGAGACCTACGAAATCATGCGCGCCCAGGACGTCGGCTGGAGCGAGAACCGCATGGTGCTCGGCAAGCACTCGGGCCGCAATGCCTTCCGTGCGCGCTTGCAGGAGCTGGGCGTGGTGCTGAACTCCGAGGAAGAGCTGAACGCCGCCTTCGCCCGCTTCAAGGAGCTGGCCGACAAGAAGCACGAGATCTTCGATGAGGACTTGCAGGCACTGGTGACGGATACCACGCTGGAGACGGCCAACGAGCGCGTCAAGCTGGTCTCGATGCGCGTCTGTTCCGAGACCGGCGAGACCCCGAGTGCCGCCCTGGTGCTGGCGCTCGACGGCGAGGAACGCTCGGGCACGGCCACCGGCGGCGGTCCGGTCGATGCGACCTTCAAGGCGATCGAGAGTCTGGTCCAGACCGACTCCACGCTCAAGCTCTATTCGGTCAACGCCATCACCAGCGGCACCGATGCCCAGGGCGAGGTGACGGTGCGGCTGGAGAAGGGCGGGCGCATTGTCAACGGTCAGGGCGCGGATACCGACATCCTGGTCGCCTCGGCCAAGGCGTATATCAACGCCTGCAACAAGATCCTGCATCCGGCCGAGCGCGCCCATCCGCAGGCGGCCGATGTCTGAGGGATATGCAATGGGCGAGCATCCGCCGCTCGATGAGGAACGGCGCCTGGCCTATCTGGAGGCTATGGGCGTGAGTGTCTGGGCGCTGCGCTCGCCCTGGGGGGCGATGTCTGATTCGCGAGCCGCCGAGTCCGGCGACTCGGTGCCGTCCGCGACCGCGCTACCGCTTCTCGACGCCTCGGGAACACAGCCGCGTGTTGTCGCTGAGTCGACGCCCCGTGCGTCCGCCCCTGTCGAGCCGGCACCGATGACGGTTGAAACTGCGGCACGGCCAGCGCCCACGTCCGCAGCTCGCGAGGCGCCATCCACCTTGGCTGACGCGCCCTCAGCCGAGCCAGAGTCCTGGCCATTTCCCGACTGGGACGAGACGCCCGAGTATTCACCGTCGCTGATGGATGAATGGGACGCCATGGGCCATCCGCCCGCGTCCGAGGCCGAAGCGGTGAATCCGATCGAACGCATGGACTGGGACGCGCTGGACGCCGCCGTGCGCGGCTGCCGTGCCTGCCGACTCTGGGAGACACGCACCAAGACCGTCTTCGGCGTCGGCGATCGGCGCGCGGATCTGATGATCATCGGCGAGGCGCCGGGCGCCGACGAGGACCGCCAGGGTGAACCCTTCGTCGGGCGGGCCGGCCAGTTGCTGACCCGGATGCTGGCGGCGATCGGCTTCAGCCGCGAACAGGTCTACATCGCCAACGTGCTCAAGTGCCGTCCGCCCGGCAATCGTGATCCCAAGCCGGACGAGTCCCTGGCCTGCCAAGCCTATTTGCAGCGTCAGGTGGCGCTGATCGAGCCCAAGGTCATCCTCTCGGTGGGACGGATCTCGGCGCAGCAACTGCTGAAGACGGATACCCCGGTCGGTCGGTTGCGTGGACAGTGGTTCGACTATGGTCCGGCGCGTATCCCGCTGCGCGTGACCTATCATCCGGCCTATTTGCTACGCTCTCCCGAGCAGAAGGCCAAGGCGTGGGACGATCTGACCGAGGTCTGGCGGCGGCTGTGATCCGACGAGCGGTGGCGGGTGTGTCTTGAATTGCGCGGTCACTTTTCGAACAATGCCACACGAAACGAGTGGCTGGACATTTCGATCGGCTTTGCCTATGATTTTTGAGAATTAAATCGGTAAATAAGATTTCTTATTTAATTATTTTCTAATATACACTCTTCCCCGTGGTCGATGCAGTGCTGGCCACGCTTGCTGCCAACGACAAAATGATCGGAGAGAACAGATGAAAAAGCTTGCTACCGCTGCTGCCGTCGCCGCCCTGCTGGGTGTTTCCGCTTCCGCTTCCGCCTGGTGGGGTCCGGGCTGGGGTGGCCCCGGCTACGGCAATGGCTTCGGCGACTGGATGGACGACTTCTTTGGCGATGGCTACGGCGACTTCAACATGAGCATGAGCGGCGGCGGTCGCGGCTATGGTCGTGGTTATGGTCGCGGCTACGGCCACGGCTACGGCAACCCCTACTACGGCTATGGCTATCCCTACTACGGTGGCTACGGCTATCCCTATGGCGGCTACGGCGCTCCCTACGCCTTCCCCTATGGCGCACCTTACGGCGCACCGGTCGCTCCCGCTGCTCCGGCTCAGTCCGAGTCCAAGTAAGCGCGACATCTAAGTCGGGGAAAGAAGCCAGGCATCATGCCTGGCTTCTTTCGTTTCAGGATTCCGCTATTCGATGACGATTTCGTAGAGCCGGGGCCAGTATTTGCCGGTGACGAACAGCCGACCGGTCGCGGCGTCGTGGGCGATGCCGTTCATCACCGCTTCTGGCCCCACTCGCTCGCTGGATGGATAGAGCGTCGTCAGGTCGAGCACGGCTGTCACTTGGCCGCTGTCGGGTGCGATTCGCACCAGATGATCACTGCGCCAGACGTTGGCCCAGATGGTGCCGTCGATGTATTCCAGTTCGTTGAGACGATGCACGGGGCGCGCGCCGTTGCGCACGGGCAGTCGTCGGGTGACGGCTTGCGTCTCAGGATCGAGAAAGCGCAGTTCATCCGTGCCGTCGCTCATGATCCAGTGACGATCGTCGTGGGTCAGACCCCAACCCTCGCCGGTATAGGTGAAGGTGTCTAGTCGCTCGAAGGTCTTGGCGTCATAGATGATCCCGAGCCGCTCGCGCCAGGTCAGTTGCACCAGACGTCCGCGCCAATACATGAGGCCCTCGCCAAACAGATTGGGAGCGAGCCGGATGTCCTGCTCCACGCGCCCGGTTTGCAGTTCGACCCGGCGCAAAGTCGAGCGGTCATAGTTGCCGGTGCTCTCATAGAGCTTGCCGTCGATGAAGATCAATCCTTGGGTGAAGGCGCTCGGATCGTGCGGATAGCTCGCCACCAGCCGATAGCCGAGTACCGGCGCTGAATCGGCCAAAACCACACCACACCACAGCATCACCAGCGCGGCCAAAATGAATCCCGGCTTCACGCAGCCAATCCCCGTGACTGCAACGCGCGGATCTGGTCGCGGATGGCGGCGGCTTCCTCGAACTCCAGGTTCTTGGCGTGCTGGTACATCTGTTTCTCCAGCGTCTTGAGACGCTTGGCCATCTGCTGGGGCGTCAGGCGTCCGTACTCAGCCACCTGCTCGGCGACCCTGGCGTATTCGCGGGCCTTCATCGGTGCGCCGGGCGTGTGGGCCTCCAGGATATCCGCGACCGCCTTGCGAATGGTCCGGGGCGTGATGCCCTGAGCCGCGTTGGCCGCGATCTGCTTGGCGCGGCGCCGCTCGCTCTCCTCGATCGCGCGCTGCATCGAGCCGGTGATCCGGTCGGCATAGAGGATCGCCTTGCCGTTGGCGTTGCGCGCGGCGCGGCCGATGGTCTGGATCAGCGAATCGGTCGAGCGCAGAAACCCCTCCTTGTCGGCATCCAGGATCGCCACCAGCGACACCTCGGGCATGTCCAGCCCCTCGCGCAGCAGGTTGATGCCGACCAGCACGTCGAAGGTGCCGAGCCGCAGATCGCGGATGATCTCGACCCGCTCGACGGTGTCGATGTCGGAGTGCAGATAGCGCACCTTGACGCCATGCTCGTCGAGATACTCGGTCAGATCCTCGGCCATGCGCTTGGTGAGCGTCGTCACCAGCACCCGTTCGTCGGCGGCCACACGCGGGCCGATCTCGGACAGCAGATCGTCGACCTGACTGAGCGCCGGACGCACCTCGACCTCGGGATCGACCAGTCCGGTCGGGCGCACCACCTGTTCGATCACCGCGCCCGAGTGCTCGATCTCGAAGGCGCGCGGCGTGGCCGAGACATAGATGGTCTGCGGCTGGCGTGACTGGAACTCCTCGAACTGGAGCGGGCGGTTGTCGAGCGCCGAGGGCAGCCGGAAGCCGTATTCGACCAGATTCTCCTTGCGCGAGCGGTCGCCGCGATACATGCCGCCGAGCTGGGGCACGGTGACATGGCTCTCGTCGATGACCAGGATCGCATCGGGCGGCAGATAGTCGTACAGGGTCGGCGGCGGCTCGCCCGGCTGACGCCCGGAGAGATAGCGGCTGTAGTTCTCGATGCCCTGGCAGTAGCCGACCTCCAGCATCATCTCCAGATCGAACAATGTGCGCTGTTCGAGCCGCTGGGCCTCGACCAGCTTGTCGTTGGCGCGCAGCCAGTCGAGGCGCTCCTTGAGTTCCGGCTTGATGAGATCGATGGCCTGGAGGATGGTCTCGCGCGGGGTGGCATAGTGGGTCTTGGGGAAGACGGTGTAGCGCGAGACCTGCCGCCGCACCTCGCCGGTGAGCGGATCGAACAGCGACAGCGTCTCGATCTCGTCGTCGAACAGGGCGACGCGCAGCGCCTCGTCGTCGGACTCGGCCGGGTGGATGTCGATCACGTCGCCGCGCACGCGATAGGTGCCGCGCGACAGCTCGATCTCGTTGCGGGTGTATTGCAGCTCGGCGAGCCGGCGCAGGATGGCGCGCTGGTCGATGCGCTCGCCGCGCTTGAGGATCAGTACCATCTTCAGATAGGCCTCGGGATCGCCCAGGCCATAGATGGAGGAGACGGTGGCGACGATGATGACGTCGCGCCGTTCCAGCAGCGCCTTGGTCGCCGAGAGGCGCATCTGTTCGATGTGCTCGTTGATCGCGGCGTCCTTCTCGATATAGGTGTCGGTCGCCGGGACATAGGCTTCGGGCTGGTAGTAGTCGTAATAGGAGACGAAATACTCCACTGCGTTGCGCGGGAAGAACTCGCGCATCTCGCCATAGAGCTGGGCGGCCAGCGTCTTGTTGGGCGCGAGGATCAGGGCCGGACGCTGCACCTGAGCGATGACGTTGGCGATGGTGAAGGTCTTGCCCGAGCCGGTCACGCCGAGCAGGGTCAGGCCGGCCTCGCCGTCGTTCAGGCCCTCGACCAGACGGCGGATGGCTTCGGGCTGGTCGCCGGCCGGGGCGAAGGGGCTGACGAGTTCGAAGGCGGGACTGGACGGGTTGGACATGCCGGGAAACCTCGGGGACGCGCACAGCGGGCGCAGGTGGGGGAGGGGCGTTCGATTCGAGTGTCGGACAGCGGACGATTCGCTATTATTGTGGGCCTCCAACCACGAATCCAGCCATCAGGGCCATCCAGGTACTTTCGTCCATGACCACCAAGCTCGCTGCCCGCGTCCAGGCCGTCAAGCCGTCCGCGACCCTTGCCATCACCGCCCGCGCCGCCGCGCTCCGTGCCGAGGGTAAGGATGTAATCGGACTCGGCGTCGGGGAGCCGGACTTCGATACTCCCGAGCACATCAAGGCCGCTGCCATCCGCGCCATCGAGTCCGGCTTCACCAAGTACACCGCTGTTGACGGCACGCCGGATCTCAAGCGCGCCATCATCGCCAAGTTCCAGCGCGAGAACGGGCTGGACTATGCGCCGAATCAGATCCTGGTTTCGTGCGGCGGCAAGCAGAGTTTCTTCAATCTGGCGCAGGCGCTGCTCGATCCGGGTGACGAGGTGGTGATTCCGGCACCCTATTGGGTGTCCTATCCGGACATGGTGCTGCTGGCCGGCGGCCTGCCTGTGTTCGTGCAGGCGGGCGCAGCGCAGTCGTTCAAGATCACCCCGGCCCAGCTCAAGGGGGCGATGAACGAGAAGACGCGGCTGGTGGTCATCAATAGTCCGTCCAATCCGACCGGGATGGCGTACAGCCGCGAGGAGCTGGAGGCGCTCGGTGAGGTGTTGCGTGATTTCCCGAAGGTGATCATTGCGACCGACGATATGTATGAGCACATTCGCTGGAGTTCGGCGCCTTTCGTCAACATCCTCAACGCTTGTCCGGATCTGGCGCCACGCACGCTGGTGCTGAACGGGGTGTCGAAGGCGTATTCGATGACGGGCTGGCGGATCGGCTATGCGGCTGGGCCGGCGCACATCATCAAGGCGATGAACACCATCCAGTCGCAGAGTACGTCCAACCCGACGTCGATCTCGCAGGTGGCGGCGCAGGTGGCGCTGGACGGGCCGCAGGAGTGCATCGGGGTGATGCTCAAGGCGTTCATGGAGCGGCACGATTTCGTGGTCGAGCGGCTCAACCGGATTCCGGGCATCGAGTGTCTGCCGACCGATGGGACGTTCTATGTGTTTCCGAAGGTGCAGAAGCTGATCGAGGGTCTGGATGGGGTGAACAACGATCTGGAGCTGGGCGAGTATCTGATCGAGAAGGCGGGCGTGGCGGTGGTGCCTGGGTCGGCGTTCGGGTTGGGCGGGTATATGCGGTTGTCGATCGCCACCAGCCGCGAGACGCTGGAACGGGCGTTGGATCGGATCGAGCAGGCAGTAAAAAACGCTTGACGCGGGTCGGATCGGGCACTACCATGCGCGGCTCATGACTTTCCCTGGTAGCTCAGTCGGTAGAGCGGGTGACTGTTAATCACTAGGTCGGCGGTTCGAGCCCGTCCCAGGGAGCCATATAGCTGGAAAAATCCGTGCCTTCGAAAGAAGGTACGGATTTTTTTTGCGTGCGTGATCGTTGGACGCCGGCGCATGTCCGAAACGTTGCTGGATTTTATACAGTTTGTTGCGGTTCAGTTTGAAGAGATTGCGGCGAGCGACAAGCGTCGCTGATGCAGCTCTAGCATCGAAAGCGACTGATGGTATGTGCGAGTTCCGTGGCGCTCCGGGCGATCTGGGTCGAGGTGCCGGCATTGGCATCAGCAGCCGAGGCTGTCTGGTCGGCGATATCGCGGATGGCGACGATATTGCGGTTGATCTCCGTCGCCACGTGCGTCTGCTCCTGAACAGCTGCGGCAATCTGCGTGCTCATTTCCTGGACGTCAGTCATGTCTTCGGTGATGCGCTGGAGAAAAACGCCCGCCTCGTTGGCTTGGGCTGAACCGGCGAGTCCTTCTTCGCGGCACTCCTGGATCAGGGAGACGATGGTTTCGGTCTTCTGCTGGAGCGCACTGATGATGCCGCTGATCTCCTCGATCGCGGTCCGGGTGCGCATGGCGAGGGTTCTCACCTCGCCGGCGACGACGGCGAAGCCGCGTCCCTGCTCGCCAGCGCGCGCAGCTTCGATCGCGGCATTCAGGGCCAGCAGATTGGTCTGTTCGGCAATGCCGCGAATGACGTCCAGCACCGAGCCGATGGTGGTCGAACTCTGCACCAGTTCGTCCGCCGCCTGGGTGGAGCCGGCCAGACGGGTGGCCAGGGTGTCGATGCGCTGAATGGTCGTATCGACTTGGGAACGCCCCTGCTGGGCATGGCGGCTCGCCCGGTGTGTCCGGTCGGCGGCCGTCTCGGTGTTGCGGGCGATCTCCTCGACGGTCGCCGCCATCTGGGTGATGGCCGTGGCGAGCTGATCGGCCTCACTGAGCTGATGGCGGCCGCCAACAGAGGTTTGTTCTGCATTGGCCGAGAGTTGTGCCAGCGTCTGGCTCAGGTCATCAATGGTGCGCTGACACTGGAGGATCACCAGAGCCACGCTGTCCAGCATGCTGTTGAGATGCTCGCCCATCCGGGCCAGCTCGTCCTTGCCGCTGACGTCGAGACGTTGAGTGAGATCGTGATCGTTTGCGATGTTCTGGATGACACTGACAGCCCGACTGATACCGCAGTTGAGACGGCGGGCGATCAGCCGCGTCAGCAGCCCCACGAGCACCATCACGGCCAGGACGAAGGCGACGAGCCTCCATGCCGCACGGATTTCGGCTGACTGAAGATGGGTTTCGAGGTTCGCCTTGATGGTGTCGACCTGGGACTGAAGGCTCAGCATCTGAGCGTTCAGATCGGCCCTGAGTCCCTGGTCGGCGCTGAGTCCGACACGGATCTGGGACTCGACCAGATTCAGGAAGTCCTGATGATAGCGCGCCAGGGCATTGGTGACAGTCTCATCCATCTCGGGCCGGGCAAGCAGGGTGGCGTAGTCGGCTTTGAACTTGTCCACATACTTGGTGCTGGATCTCAGCATGAAGTCCTTTTCGTCGCGGCGCAGTTGCAGGATTCCGGCCAGCAGGTCGTCGCGCCCGGTCTCCTTGACGCTGGCTTCGGCATGATGAACCGCCTCGCGCAGACTGCCGTAGAGTCCAGACTCAGGGGCAAGCCCGATCGTCTTGGACTCATTGAAAAACTGTTCGAAACGCTCCTGGTACTGAGCGATCTCCTGGCGGAGCGCATCGAACTGGGTGGCTGTTATCGCATCCTGGCCCAGCAGGCCGGCGAGTCGCGCGATATCCTGGTCGAGCGCGCGCAGATGTTCGCGCAGTTCCACGGCATCCCGCTCTGCATGCTGAAAGAAGAAGTCTTGCCCGTGGCGCTCCACCTTGAGGATCCGGCTGGTAAGCTGCGCGGTCAGCTGCCCGGCTGACGCCAGTCTTTCGAGCTGGAGCCAGGTCCACCAGGACGCCAGCAAAACGATCAGCAGACTGATGACGGACAGCACGGAAAGACCAACGAGTTTGTGTTTGATCAGCATGAGGGCACGTCTCCTATCTATTCGTCACGTGATTGACGGACGGCAGTCGGAACAATCCTAAATATTTATATTCCAAGACCTATCAGCATATTGAGCGTCCTTTGCCAGAGACCGCGAGATAGTCGGCAGCAGGCGCCATGAACGGCGCGCGTCGACATGATCGCCCGTCAGCGGCCCACGGTGTTTCAGATTCAGTGCGCTGAACGCTAGACTGTCGAGAGATCGCGTCGATCTCTGCTGTATAGATTCCCACAGGTCCAGCGTCACTTGAATTCGAATCCCCCAAAGTCTCCAGAACTCCTGTCCCCGGCCGGCACGCTGCGCAATCTGCGTTACGCGCTCGCCTATGGCGCCGATGCCATCTATGCCGGTCTGCCGCGCTACAGTCTGCGCGTGCGCAACAACGACTTCGATCTGAATAATCTGGCCGCCGGCCTCGCCGAGACGCATCGACAGGGCAAGCGGCTCTATCTGGCGGCCAACCTCATGCCGCACGGAGCCAAACTCAAGACATTCATCGACGACATGCGGCCCATCGTCGAGCTGGGGCCGGACGGGCTGATCATGGCCGATCCGGGCCTGATCCTGATGGCGCGTGAGCAGTGGCCGGAGTTGCCGATCCATCTCTCGGTGCAGGCCAATACGGTCAACGCGGCGGCCGTGCGCTTCTGGCAGCGGCAGGGACTCAAGCGTGTCATCCTCTCGCGCGAACTGTCGCTCTCGGCCATCGCCGAGATCCGTGACGCCTGTCCCGACATGGAACTCGAAGTCTTCGTCCACGGTGCGCTCTGCATCGCCTATTCGGGGCGCTGTCTGCTCTCGGGGTATTTCAATCATCGTGACGCCAATCAGGGCGCCTGCACCAACGCCTGCCGCTGGGAATACCGGCTGGGCGCACCGGCCGGCGAGGCCGGAGCCGGGCCGGGGGGCGAACCCGATCACTGGCAAGAGCACGCCGAAACCGAACCGGCTCCAGCGCGCCGCCATCCGGCGGCCGAGTCGGTCTATCTGCTGGAAGAAGCCCAGCGCCCCGGCGATTACATGCCGATCTTCGAGGACGAGCACGGCACCTATATCCTCAATTCGCGTGATCTGTGCGCCATCGAGCACGTCGAGCGTCTTGTGGCCATGGGGATCGACTGTCTCAAGATCGAGGGGCGCACCAAGTCGCACTACTATGTCGCGCGCGCCACTCAGGCCTATCGCGCCGCCATCGACGATGCCGTGGCCGGACGGCCCTTCCGGCCCGAACTCAAGCATGACCTGGAAGGACTGGCCAATCGCGGCTATACCGAAGGCTTCTATCGCCGCCACGCCCCGAGCGAGACCCAGAACTATGCCCACGGCGCCTCGCGCAACCAGCGCCGGATCTTCGTCGGCGACCTGGGTGATGCTGAGCCGGGTTGGGCTGAAGTCGAGGTCAGGAACCGCTTCGCGCTCGGTGATACACTGGAGTTGATGACGCCGAACGGCAACCGCACCTTTCGACTGGAGCGGCTGGAGACTCTAGCCGGCGAGCCGCTGGAGGTGGCGCCCGGCTCAGGCTGGCGAGTCCGTATCCCCGTGCCCGAACCCGTCGGCGACAGCGCCTTGCTGACGCGCGCGCTGGAGCCGGGTTGACGCGCGTGGGTGAACGCTAGCGAATCCAGTCGATGAGGTTCATGAGCGGGTCTTCGCCCGTCTCGGGTCCGATGACGCGCCCGCGTACGCTGTGTCCGGCGTCCACGACCGAAGCCGGATCGCCGCTGATGAGCGGGTGCCAGACCGGCAACGGCCGACCTTCGGCCAAGCGCCGGTAGGCGCAGGTCTCCGGCAGCCAGTTGGGCCAGGCCAGCACCTGGGGGACGATGGTCACGCAATCGGGCATGTGCTGGGCGCGCTCGGCGTACCGACGACAGCGGCAGGTCTCCAGATCGAGCAGGGCGCAGGCCACGCGCGAATAGACGATGTTTCCGGTCTCTTCATCCTCGAACTTCTCCAGGCAGCACTTGCCGCAGCCGTCGCAGAGCGACTCCCACTGCGCGGCGGTCAGTTCGGTCAGGGGCGTGGTTTCCCAAAAGCGTTCGTTCATCGGGCGAGGACTCGTGTTTGGCTTGGCGACCATGGTTCATGGTCGGTGAGGCTGGATCGGAATGACGATTTTGAGGCCAGGATGTCCGGCCGTCGACCGCATTTGATCTCGATCGACATCGACGTGTAGGAGGACGAGATGATGTGTCATGACGCTCAGTGCCTGATCGAGACGCCGGTCGGCCGGCTGGGCCTGCACTGGCGGGGTGATGTCCTGACCGGCATCGAGCTGGACCCGCCACCGACTGATTACCAACCACCATCCGGATGTGCGCCTGCGTGTCCGCCACAGGCGATCACGCGCCAGCTCGACGCCTATTTCCAGGCGCCCGAAACGCGATTCGAGCTACCGCTGGAGCTGGCCGGCACGGCGTTTCAGCAACGGGTGTGGGCGCTGTTGCGCGCCATCCCGGCCGGGCAGACGCGCACCTATGGCGAGATCGCCCGCGAACTCGGCAGCGCGGCGCGCGCGGTCGGACAGGCCTGCCGCGCCAATCCCTGTCCCATCGTGGTGCCCTGTCATCGGGTCGTCGGCCAGCGCGGACTTGGCGGTTTCGCCGGAGACCTGTCGGGCCGTCGGCTCGCCATCAAGCGCCGGCTGTTGGAACACGAGGGTATTTTGCGGTATTCGACGCTGGTCGACAGCACGCTCGGACCGACGACGGTCCTCTGAAGACAGGATGGACGACCACGCACTGATCGAAGGCTTCGCCGACGCACTCTGGATGGAACGCGGCCTGAGCCGGAACACGCTCACCGCCTATCAGTCCGATCTGCGTGCTTTCGCGCACTGGCTGAGCCAGGAGCGCAGACGCACGCTGATCGCCGCCGAGCGCGCCGATCTGCTCGACTATCTGGCCCGGCTCGCCCAGCAGGGCCGCAACCCGCGCTCCAGCGCACGCCTGCTGTCCTGTCTGCGTCAGTTCTATCAGCATCTGCGCCGGCGCGGCCTGATCGAGGCCGATCCCAGCGCCCGCGTCGAGGCGCCCAAGCTTGGGCGCCCGCTGCCCAAGAGTCTGAGCGAAGCCGATGTCGAGGCCCTGCTCAACGCACCGGACACCGAAGACGCGCGCGGCCATCGCGACCGCACCATGCTGGAGGTGCTCTATGCCAGCGGTCTGCGCGTGAGCGAACTGGTGAGCCTCACCCCCAGTCAGGTCAGCCTGACCCAGGGCGTGGTGCGCATCCTCGGCAAGGGCGGCAAGGAACGTCTGGTGCCGCTCGGCGAGGACGCCTGCGATTGGCTGCGCGACTATGTGCGTGGTCCTCGGTTCGACATCCTCGGCGGCCGGGTCAGTGACTTCCTGTTTCCGACCCGCCGCAGTGACTGCATGACGCGCCAAGCGTTCTGGCAGCTCATCAAGCGCTATGCCATCCTGGCCGGGGTCGTCAAACCGCTCTCGCCCCACACCCTGCGCCATGCGTTCGCCACCCACCTGCTCAATCATGGCGCGGATCTGCGCGTGGTGCAGATGCTGCTCGGTCACAGCGATCTCTCGACCACCGAGATCTACACGCATGTGGCGCGCGAGCGGCTCAAGCAGCTCCATGCCCGTCATCATCCGCGCGGCTGACGTGATCGCGTGCGCCAGAGTCGTGTCGAATGGGTTAAGATTCGGGGCATTCTTCACGCAACAGCATTGTCGAGAGTCTGTACATCCATGCCTTCCTTCGACGTCGTGTCCGAGATCGATCTGCAAGAGGTGCGCAACGCGGTCGATCAGTCCAACCGCGAGATCGGCACCCGCTTCGATTTCAAGGGCGTCAAAGCCAGTTTCGAGCTGAGCGACGACAAGATCCTGCTCACCGGCGAGCAGGAGTTCCACCTCCAGCAGATGATGGATATCCTGCGCCAGAAACTGGTCAAACGCGGGATAGACTTGGCGAGCCTCGACCCCGGCGAGCCTGTGACCAACCTGAGCAGTGCGCGTCAGGAGGTCAAGCTCAAGCAGGGCGTCGACTCCGACACCGCCAAGACCCTGGTCAAGGCCATCAAGGCGAGCAAGGCCAAGGTGCAGGCCCAGATCCAGGGCGATCAGCTCCGCGTCACCGGCAAGAAGCGCGACGATCTCCAGGAGGTCATTGCACTGCTGCGTGGCGATGACTGGGGGCTGCCGTTACAGTTCAACAACTTCCGCGACTAGGGTTTCGACGCCATGAACAGACTGACTCAACGCCTCCTGATCGCCGCCGCCCTGGTCCTGTCCGGCGGCCTGGCGCTCGCCGCGCCCGAGCAGAAGATCCGTGAGGCACTCAAGGAGATCGCTCCCGACCTCGAGATCAGCAACATCCAGCCCTCGCCGATCAAGGGACTCTACGAGGTCATGGCCGGCACCGATCTGATGTACATCACCGCCGATGGCCGTCACTTCATCAGCGGTCACATCGTCGATCTCAAGACACGCGAGGATCTCACCGAGCCGCGTCTGTCCGAGGCACGCAAGCGGCTGATCGACCGTATCGGTGAGAACGACATGGTCGTCTTCGGCGACAAGGACGCCAAGCACACCATCACCGTCTTCACCGACATCGAGTGCGGCTACTGCCGCAAGCTGCACAGCCAGATCGCCGACTACGAGAAGGAAGGCATCCGGGTGCGTTACCTGTTCTTCCCGCGTGCCGGCAAGGACAGCCCAGCCTACGACGAAGCCGTCTCGGTCTGGTGCGCCGGTGACGCTGAGGCCCGTCGCACGGCCATGACCAAGGCGAAGGCCGGTGAGCCGATCCCCTCCAAGACCTGTGACAATCCGGTCGAGGAGCACATGGCGCTCGGTGCCGATCTCGGACTGCGTGGTACGCCGGCCATCCTCACCGACACCGGCGAACTCATCCCCGGCTATGTCGAGCCCAAGCGTCTGGCCGCTCAGCTCAACGGCCAGTCCGGTGGCTGAGCGCCCCGCCAGCCCGAGCGCGCCGTGATGGATGCCAATCCCATCAGTGCCTTCGAACTGGACTTCGCCTGGTGCACCGATCAGGGACGGGTGCGCCAGCGCAACGAGGACGCCGTGGTCGTGCGTCCCGAGTCCGGTCTGGTCGTGGTCGCCGATGGTGTCGGCGCCGGTCATGCCGCCAGCCGTCTGGCGACCGAGACCATCGCCGAGCGCTTCGGCCGGCGCGTCGGCGCCAGCGCCAATGCCGAGAAGGCGCGGCTCTATCTCCAGGCCGCCGTCGAGGAGGCCAATATCACTATCCTGCGCCATGCCAAGGAGCATCCCGAGTGCGCGGGAATGGGCACGACCGTGGTCGTCGGTGCGGTCGGGCAGGACTGGCTGGCCTTTGCCCATGTCGGTGATTCACGTCTCTACCGGCTGCGCGGCGAGGAGTTGGTCCAGCTCTCGCGCGACCATTCGTTCATCCAGGAGGTCGTGGATCAGGGCTTCTTCAACACGCGCGAGGATGCGCGGCGCTATGGGATCGGCGACAACATCCTGACTCGCGCCCTGGGGTCGACGCCCAGCGTGGCCGTCTCGTCCGATGTGATCGCGATCGACAGCGGCGATCTCTTCCTGTTCTGCACCGATGGACTGAGTGGTCTGGTGCCTGACGACTGGCTGAAGCAGATCCTGAGTTCGATCGGGGACGACGCGCTCGAATCGGCAGCCGATGCGCTGGTGCGGCTGGCCAACGAGCGCGGCGGAAACGACAACATCACGCTCGCTCTGCTGCGTGTCGGAGAGCGGGTGGCGGTCTGAGGCCGGAATGTTCGACCGACCGACCCGGCTGTTCATCGTCCTCGGCGGTTTCTTCGTCTGTAATGCTCTGATCGCCGAGTTCCTGGGGGTGAAGATCTTCGCCCTCGAAGCAACCCTGGGACTGGCGCCACTCGACTGGAATCTGTTCGGTCAATCCGGCTCTTTGAGCTTCACCGCCGGCGTGCTGCTGTGGCCGGTGGTGTTCATCATGACCGACATCATCAACGAGTATTACGGTCGGCGCGGCGTGCGGCTGCTCTCCTATCTGACGGTCGGGCTCATTCTCTATGCCTTCGCTTTCGCCTATCTGTCGATCGGGCTTTCGCCGGCCGACTGGTGGGTCGGTATCCAGTCCGGGCAGGGCGTGCCGGACATGCAGGCGGCCTTCAGCGCCATCTTCGGTCAGGGCATGTGGATCATCGTCGGCTCGGTGGTCGCCTTCCTCATCGGCCAGATCGTCGATGTCACTGTCTTCCATCGCATCCGGCGGCTGACCGGCGGGCGCCATGTCTGGGCGCGCGCGACCGGATCGACCCTGATCTCGCAGTTCATCGACAGCTTTGTGGTGCTCTATGTCGCCTTCGTGCTTGGGCCGCAGCAATGGCCGATGGAGCTGTTCCTCGCGGTGGGCACGGTGAACTATGTCTACAAGTTCGTCGTCGCCATCGTCCTCACGCCCCTGATCTATCTCGGACGCGCCCTGATCGATCGCTATCTGGGTGAAGAATTGTCCGGAACGCTCCGCGAACGCGCGGCAATCGATAGGGCGTCTGGTCCGTGAAACAGGTCGCGAATCGGTGCGTGATCCCAGCGCCTTCGGCCTGTCTGGACTAAGCTTCCAGCAAGGCAATGATTTTTTGACGGAGGATCCGAGATGATCACCGGAATCGTCGGCCAAGCCGGTTGGATGGGGATGCAGCGGGGCATGGATGGGTTGAGTCAGAACGCCAGCGAGATCGCGGGCGCCAGCGTCAAGCCGCTGGAAGGCACCACGGTGCGCGACATCAGTGAGCCGCTGATCGATCAGACTGAGAACCTGCGTCAGGTCGAAGCCTCGGCCAAGGTGCTCCAATCCTCGACCGACGCCTTCGATCATCTGATCGATATCCTCGCCTGATCGATGACCCGCTCGTAGAACTTCAGCAGACGGTCGGCCAGCACCGGGGCCGACCAGTCGTGTGCGTGTTCGACCGCCTCGCGCGCCAAGCGCTTGCGCAGCGTCGGATCCTTCAGCAGCCGCACCGCCTTGCCGGCAAAGTCCGCCTCGTCTTCCTCGGCGATGAGTGCGCCCTGCCCATCCCCCAGCACTTCCTTGGTGCCCATGACCGCCGTCGAGACCACGGGCACGCCGAGCGCCATGGCCTCCAGCAACACCAGTCCCTGGGTCTCGGTGCGTGAGGCGAAGAGAAAGGCCGTACCGGCCCGATAACAGTCCTCCAGACTGCCGTCGCGATTCAGATAGCCCAGAAAGCGCGTGTTGTCGGCCAGCCCCAGTTGTTCGGCCAGACGCTCCAGATCGCGCTGCGCCGGTCCCTCACCGGCGATCACCAGCAGCACGTCCGGCACCTCGGCCTTGATCCTGACCAGCGCGCGCAGGATGAATTCGATGTTCTTCTCGAAGGCGAGCCGGCTCACCAGCACCAGCACCGGACGCTCGGGCGGGATGTCGTGACGCGCCCGAAAGCGCTGGCCGTCGCCCTGGCTGAACTGATCCAGATCGATCCCGGTGGGGATGACCTCCGCCGCAGTCTGGATCCCATAGTCCCGGAGCACGTCGAGCATCGCCTGGGAGGGCACCACGAGCGCATCGACACCGTTGCATTGACTGGTCGAGAAATGGCGCGCGGCACCATGCATCCAGCGCGCCGGTACCCAGGGGACATAGTGATGCAGATACTGCTCGAAGAAGGTGTGATAGCTCTCGACCACGGGCAGTTCGAGCCGCTTGGCCAGCCCCAGGCCGGAATAGTGGGCGATGAAGGGCGTCTGGATGTGGAGCAGATCGAATCCGCGCCCTTTGAGTGTATCCGTCAGGCGGCGGATCTTGAATGGCTGGAGGATGCGATCCTCGGGGTCGATCGGCAGATAGCGCGAGGGGATGCGGATGATCTCGAACGACTCGTTCGCGCTTGCATCATAGTCACTCGAACCATAATCGGGCGCGATCAACGTGACTTCGTGCCCCTTGGCGCCGAATTCACGCGCGAAGGTCTGGATCGACGTCGAGACGCCGGTCACGCGGGGAAAATAGACATCCGAGATCATCAAGACGCGCATGGATCATTGCCCGAAACCGAAAAATCCGGCGATCATACCTGATAAATCGCCTTCATCGCTTCCAACCTTCTCAGGAGCCAGTCATGGTAGATCGGTCACATCTCGTTCGGTTCATGCGCACGGCAGGTCTGGTTTGGCTACTCGGGTGGCCGGCTCTCGCCGGCGCGCAGGGGGAGCAGACCGCCGTGCCCGCGCTCTGGGGGCAGGGAGTCAAGAGCTGCGCGGACTATCTCGCCAGTCGGCCGGGACCGGGCGCGCCGGCCGGGATCGCCGGTGAGGAGTATCGACTCTACCGCCAGTGGCTGGCGGGCCTGGTCACGGGTCTGAATCTGGCCGTTGGTCGTGACGTGCTCGCGGGTGGTGAACTGGAGGCGGCCATGCTGCGCATCGGCTCGCTCTGCGAAAAGCAGCCGCAGGAGGATTTCTTCAATACCAGTCTGCGCCTGATCCGTTCGCTCGGACAGTTGCAAGGCAACTCGGGACGGACGAAAGAGTAGAAATCCGGATTGACGGCGCGGTCTCGCCGGATAGGCGCTGTCACGGAATCGTCATCTTGTCTTCATACAATGGGAACCAGCCGTGACGACAATAGCGCCCCGTGCGATTTCGTCCACTTTCAGGAGATTCCCAGCGCATGAACAAGACTCTGATCGCCGCGGCCGTGACTCTGGCCGCGACCACGCTCTCGACCCAGGCCATGGCCCGCGACACCATCAACATCGTCGGTTCATCGACCGTGTTCCCCTTCTCGACCGCCGTGGCCGAGACCTTCGGTCGCACCACGAGCTTCAATACCCCCAAGGTCGAGTCCACCGGCACCGGCGGCGGCATGAAGCTGTTCTGCGGCGGCGTCGGCGTCGATCATCCCGACATCACCAACGCCTCGCGTGCCATGAAGGCCAGCGAGTTCGAAGCCTGTCAGGAAGCCGGCGTCAAGGAGATCACCGAGGTCAAGATCGGCTACGACGGCATCGCCATCGCCAATTCCAAGTCGGCCGGCGCCTGGGATCTGAGCCTCAAGGACATCTATCTGGCGCTCGCCAAGGACGTTCCGGACGGCAAGGGCGGATTCATGGCCAACCCCTACCAGACCTGGAAGGACGTCAACGCCGACCTGCCTGATCTCAAGATCGAGGTGCTGGGTCCGCCGCCCACCTCCGGCACCCGTGACGCCTTCGTCGAACTGGCCATGGAAGGCGGCTGCAACAGCATCCCCGAGATCAAGGCACTCAAGGAGACCGACAAGGACAAGCACAAGGCCGTCTGCCAGGGCATCCGTGAGGACGGCGCCTATATCGAGGCCGGCGAGAACGACAACCTGATCGTGCAGAAGCTGGTGGCCAATCCGAGCGCGCTCGGAATCTTCGGCTACAGCTTCCTGGATCAGAACGCCGACAAGGTCCAGGGCGCCAAGATCGCCGGCGTCGATCCAACCTATGACAGCATCTCCGACGGCTCCTACCCGATCTCGCGCTCGATCTACTTCTATGTCAAGAAGGCCCATGTCGGCACCATTCCCGGCATTGAGGAGTTCGTCAAGGAGTTCACCAGCGACAAGGCCTGGGGCCCCGAGGGCTATCTGGCCGACAAGGGTCTGATCGCTCTGCCGGATGACGAGCGCGCCGCCGTCGCCGAAGCCGCGCAGTCGCTCAAGTCGATGGACAAGCCGGCCAAGTAAGGCCGCGCCGGAGACTTCCCGCTCGTTGCCGATGCCCGGTTCTCTCGGGCATCGGCCTTTGCATTCAAACCCAGACGAGATACCGATGTACTCCTGGATCCTCATGCTCGTCGTGCTCGCGGCCATGGCCGGGGCCTATCAGATCGGGCGTCAACGCGCCATCGCCAGCGCCGGCGGTCCGACCCGGATCAAGCAACTGCATTCACTGCCGACCTACTACGGACTCTATGCCGCGCTCTGGGCCGGGCTGCCCGCCTTGATGCTGATGGGGCTGTGGATCGGACTCCAGGACCAGATCGTCATTGGTCTCGTGACCTCGCATCTCCCCACCGAAGTGGTCTCGGGGCTGTCCGAGGGACGCCTGGGACTTCTGATCAACGATATCCGCAACCTGGCCACCGGCAACATCGTCTCGGCCGAGGTCACGCCCGAGATCCAGGCGGCAGCGGATCAGTACAATCGCTTGAACCTCATTTCGCAGTGGGCCATGTGGGCGGTGGTGCTGGCGGTGGTGCTGGCCGGGCTGGCCTATGCCTGGATGCGTACTCAGCCGCGTCTGCGGGCACGCAACCGGGTCGAATCGGCCTTCACCGTCATGCTGATCATCTTTTCCTCGATCGCGATCCTGACCACGCTCGGGATCGTGCTCTCGGTGCTGTTCGAGTCGCTGCTGTTCTTCCAGAAGGTCTCGCCGCTCGAGTTCTTCTTCGGCACCAACTGGAGTCCGCAGATCGCGCTGCGTGCCGATCAGGTCGGGGCCTCGGGCGCGTTCGGCGCCATTCCGCTGTTCACCGGCACCCTGATGGTGTCGCTGATCTCGATGCTGGTGGCCGTGCCGATCGGGTTGCTGTCGGCGATCTATCTGTCCGAATACGCCCATCGCAAGGTGCGCGCCATCGCCAAGCCGACCCTGGAGATCCTGGCCGGCATCCCGACCGTGGTCTACGGCTTCTTCGCCGCCCTGACCGTCGCGCCCTTCATCCGTGAACTGGGCATGAGCCTGGGGCTGGACGTGGCTTCGGAGAGTGCGCTCGCCGCCGGTCTGGTCATGGGCATCATGATCATCCCCTTCGTCTCCTCGCTGTCGGACGACGTCATCAACGCCGTGCCCCAGTCGCTGCGTGACGGCTCCTATGCCCTGGGCGCGACCCAGTCCGAGACCATCCGCCGCGTCGTCATCCCGGCGGCGCTGCCCGGCATCGTCGGCGGCATCCTGCTCGCCGTCTCGCGCGCCATCGGCGAGACCATGATCGTGGTCATGGCCGCCGGACTGGCCGCCAACCTGACCGCCAATCCGCTCGACAGCGTCACCACGGTGACGGTGCAGATCGTGACCCTGCTCACCGGCGACCAGGAGTTCGACAGCGCCAAGACGCTCGCCGCCTTCGCCCTGGGACTGACGCTGTTCCTGGTGACACTCACGCTCAACGTGATCGCCCTGTCGATCGTGCGCAAGTATCGAGAGCAATATGAATAATCCAGCCGACACGACGCCGCCGCGCCGCGCCATCGACATCGTCAACGCCTCGCTCAAACGCCGCTATGCCCGCGAGCGCCGCTTCCGGTGGCTCGGGGCCACGGCGGTCACGCTGGGCATGGTGTTCGTGGTGCTGCTGTTCGCCGACATCATCCTCAAGGGTTATACGGCCTTCCAGCAGACCTATATCCAGCTGCCGATCGAGCTGGCGGCCGCGACCATCGATCCGGACGGCGCCCGCGATCCGGCGACGCTGGCGCGCGCCGATTACATGAAGCTGATCCGCGAGGCGCTGCGCGAGCGCTTCCCGGAAGTCACCGACCGCCGCGACCGGCGGCTGCTCAACTCCATGATCAGCGTCGGCGCACCCGATCTGCTGCGCGAGCGGGTGATGGCCGATCCGGCGCTGATCGGCACCACGCAGGAGCTGTGGATCCTGGCCGACGACGACATCGACATGCTGGTCAAGGGCTACATCGACCGCCACGCGCCCGAGTCCGACCGGCGCGTCGGGGACCGAATGATCGGCTGGATCGACAGGCTGGAGGCCGAGGGCCGGGTCGCCAAGCACTTCAACACCATCTTCTTCACCCACGGCACCTCGCGCGAACCGGAACTGGCCGGTATCGCCGGGGCGCTCATGGGGTCGTTCTATACCCTGGTGCTGACCTTCCTGCTGTCGTTCCCGATCGGGGTCGGCGCGGCGCTCTATCTGGAAGAGTTCGCGCCCAAGAATCGCTGGACGGATCTGATCGAGGTCAACGTCAACAATCTCGCCGCTGTGCCCTCGATCGTCTTCGGTCTGCTGGGGCTGGCGGTGTTCATCGGCTTCTTCGGCGTGCCGCGCTCCACGCCCCTGGTCGCGGCGCTGGTGATGACGCTCATGACGCTGCCGACCATCATCATCGCCAGTCGGGTGGCGCTCAAGTCGGTTCCGCCCTCGATCCGCGAGGCGGCGCTCGGCGTCGGAGCCTCGCCCTTGCAGACGCAGTTCCATCATGTACTACCGCTGGCCTTGCCCG
>ERZ1673962.395-NODE-395-length-31459-cov-40.371195_pt1 | contig 31459 bp, 27 predicted proteins | sample MGYA00580188_ERZ1673962 | MGnify/ENA primary metagenome ERZ1673962 (study PRJEB41334, sample SAMN05608104) | rock metagenome | biome: terrestrial subsurface; feature: shale formation; material: shale | place: USA: Pennsylvania ... | reverse complement strand
CTGTGAGCCATCATACACTCAAAGTCAGGTGGCCAGATTCACTGTGCCACTACACTTGTAGGGTGCGCAATGAAAGTGGCCGTCACGTTTCATGCAGCAGCGTGAGATAGAATAGGCAGGTAAAATTATCAGGTAGCGCGCAGCGGAGGCACACGGGAAGTGCCGTAAATGAGGAAGGAATCATGGCGAAAGCAGATCGCCGTCGCAAAGCGGGAAGTCGGCAGAGTGTCTTGCGCACGGTAAACATGAAGTGGCGGTGGCCAGCTCTGGCGGGGCTGGCTGAGCGGCACCTCGTGCTTTATCAGTTGTTCATGTGGATCTATATCAGTGCGCTCGGCTGTCAGCTGGGCTACTTCGCTCTGCTGGGCCTGCAGCCTTATCCGCAGCCGGTGGTGATCAATGTCATCGGCGTCCTGCTCAACGTCTTGGCCATCATGTTCCACCGCAAGGGGTACATGAATACCGCGTTGCTGTTGCTGGTGGTGCCGGTGTCTGCCAAGGCGGCATGGTGGGAACACCAGTTCGGCGCCGAGGGTGGCTTCGAGTATTTCCATATCGTCGCCATCTTCTTCGTCTGTATCGCGTCCCTGTCACGCATTCAACGGCTACTGTTCAGTGGTGTCCTGCTGCTGTTCTATATCGGTGCCCAATACCTCACCAGCCCGGTCTATATCGTCTCCTATGAGTTCATGTCGTTGGCTAGTGTCGTCAACCTGGTGATTTCCGTCACCTTCATCGCGGTGGTGGCCGTGCAGATCGGGTGGGAGGCTGAGCAGCGCGAGAAGCGCTACCGTCGTGACTTGCGCCATGATCAGCTGACGGGGGCGCTGTCTCGTTTTGCCTTGCTGGAAGAGGGGCCGCGTCTGCTGAGTCGTGGTGGCCTGGGAGTGCTGATGATCGATGTCGATCACTTCAAGGCCATCAACGATACGCAAGGGCATGCGATTGGCGATGAGGTGCTGATAGAGCTGACGCAACGACTGCGTCATCACCTGCGCGGCAGTGATCAGTTGTGCCGCCAGGGGGGAGAAGAGTTCGTGGCCCTGTGCCCGACGGAGGACAGAGAAGGGCTCCAGCACGCAGCCGAGCGCTTGCTGCTCTCGATCAACAGTCGTGCCTTCACGCTGAGCAACGGCCAGCTGCTGCGGGTCACCATCAGTATCGGGGTGGCCCAGGGCGGACCGGCCGCTTGCGCGGAATCACTGCTGCCGGACCTTCTGCAGCGTGCCGATCAGGCCATGTACCGTGCCAAGCGCGAAGGGCGCAATCGGGTAGTCACCGTCTGGGATACGCCCGATCACGCCGCAGCCAGTCTCGATCAGATCGAGCCGTCTGATCACGGCCACAGCCACGACAGGCTGGCCATGCCAGGCATGCCGCCACTGGACGCTCCGGGCGATGGATCAGGCGCAGCGGCCTCGACCCCCAGTCGCTCTGATGTCAGTCACCATGACGATGTGCAGACCGCCGATGAGGTCTATCAGTGGAAGCGCTGACGCAAGGATGATGGCTTTGCCATTTCACCTCATTGGGCGTGATATCCGTGCATGATCCACGCTCTCACCAAGCGGAGAGACAAGTTGATGATGGATTCCTGTGGCAGCGTGTCGCGCCGGCTCTTGCGGGGACTGCTGGTGGCGACGCTGGTCAGTGGTATGCCGCTTGCGGCGGTTCAGGCGGAGGAGTCGCCGAATGCTGCAGCGTCTTCGAGTGACGGGCAGGCGCCCCGGGCGCAAGTGATTGCCGACCCGACGACACCCTCTCTGCCGCCTGCCGCCAAGGCCAACAACAGCATCTTTCGCTGTATGCAGGCGGGGGTACCCACCTGGCAGCAGCAGCCTTGTCAGCAGGGCGATACCCCCGTCACGCTGGATGATTCACTGACGGTGGTACCCGCCGCTGACGTGGTAGAGGAAACCTCAGGCGAAGACCCGACCGCACAGCGCCTGGCGCGTGAGAAAGAGCGTGCCCTGGCCGCACGTGAGGAGAGTCAGCGCCAGTACCGCATTCGTTCAGCGCTGGATGATGGCTATCTGGTGCAGGGCATGAGTGAGGCACAGGCCATCTCGTTGCTGGGCAAGCCCAGTGATATCAGCGAGACGATTGCCGATGACACGTCCTGCCGTCTATTGAACTGGTGGGAAGATGTCCGCGTGCAGTTCTGCAACGATGAAGCCGTGTCCATCACGGCCAATCAGCTGGACTGAGTGACTTGCGGTCAGGGCCATCAAGACAAGGGCCGGTGCGAGCTGAGGCGCTCGCACCGGCCCTGTTCGTCCTGTCCGACTCGTACAGCCCGCGTCAGCGTCAGGGCGATGAGCGGGGTTTTCTGGCCGCAAGCCTGCTTGCCAAGGAATTGCTAATATAAGGCATGATCTAGCGTAGAACCCGGCTTTTCCATGTTCGATGTTGCGAAATGGCGACGACCGGGTGGTGAAGTTGCCACATTACCGAGTTTGTCGAACAGTGTTAGATTACTCTCCGGACGCAGCGGCAAGCCCCTCAAGTGTCATCCAGGGGCTTGGCTGACTGGCCGACGAGCCAGGCTGCAACACTATTCGGTGAGGAGAACACGCATGAACAAGTCCATCCTGATTGGCGCGATCGTTGCTGCACTGGGCATTGGCGGTGGAGTGGCGATCGGCAGCTATACGGCCAGCAACTCAGGCCCTGAATATGCCGATATCGTGGCGGTGGATGCCGTGACGGAAACCGTGACCACCCCGCGCGAGGTCTGTCATAACGAGACCGTGACGCATCAGGCGCCCAGCAAGGACACCCACAATGTCGTCGGCACGGCCGTCGGCGCGATCGTCGGCGGTGTGGTGGGCAATCAGTTTGGCGGTGGCAATGGCAAGAAGGTGCTGACAGCCGCGGGCGCCGTGGGTGGCGGTTATGCCGGCAACCAGATCCAGGGTCAGATGAAGAAGGGCGACACCTACACCACGACCGAACAGCGCTGCGAAACGGTGCAGGACGCGTCAGACAAGGTGGTCGGCTACGACGTCAAGGTCGACATGGGTGACGAGACCCGCACCGTGCGTCTCGAGGACAAGCCGGACGTGAAGCGCTTCGAGATCCGTGACGGTGAGCTGGTGCTGCCCCAGCAAGGCTGAGGCCAGCTAGCCGCCAGACAAGAAGACCCCCGACGGATTCCGTCGGGGGTCTTCTTTTTTTGGACATCCAGCTTTCTGGTTATCCAGCCGTGCTCTTTTCCATCAGGCCGTCAGGTCATCAGCTGGCATCCGCCGTGGCCGGCAGTGCCTTGGCGATCTCGCGTGCCAACTGCTCGCCGGCCACACGCCAGCCTTCGCCCAGGCTATTGACCAGCGCCGGATAGCCGTCATCCGTCAGGGGAGTCAGTGTCTGGATGTCGCCTTCCTCCAGTACGCTGCCATCCACGCCGCGCAGGCGCCAGCGACCGGTGATGACGGACTGGCCATCGTGGCGGCCGATGAAGCGATCCAGGCTTACGCTCAGGCGTGCGCCCTTGAGGCCACTCAGGCTGGTATCCGCGATACGGTACTGGCTCAGCGGTTGGGCGGGGCTGGCCTTGAGCTGCGTCAGCAGCTGGCGGGTCAGCATGTCCTGCAGGTCATCGGCCCACAGGTTCTGGCTGGCCTGTACCAGCGTGATGTCATCCGTCTGATAGACCAGACTGCCGCCTTCCAGGTAGCTGGCCAGTTGCACCGGCATCACTTCCAGCAGGGGCGCCTCGGCGGCAACGCTGCGCTGGGCGGCACCAGCCTGTGTCGTTTGTGGCAGCAGGTAGGCGCCACCGGTGGCGGCGGTCGTGCAGCCCGCCAGTGTGCCTAGCATCAGCAAGCCTGCCAGCAGGCCGCCGAAGCGGCCCTGGCGCGACGTTGAAGTGCGCGGTGAGGCAGGCGTGCTGTACGCTTGCGGCATGGCGGCTGTGCGGGTCGAGAGACTCATGGCTGTCGTCATCATTGGGCCCTTGGAATCGGATCGCGAGTGGTCGGCTTGTCGAAGATCAGGCTGGAGGGATTCTTCTCCAGCGTATCGAGCAGCGGTTCCGCCTTTTTGAGCACGCGGTCCAGTCGTTCGAGGTCGCCTTCCAGCTTGCGGTAGGCGGAAGAATCCGGTGTCAGGCCATCCAGGGTGCGATTGAGGTTGTCGATGCTGGTGCTGATATCGCCCGGCAGTTTCTGTACCGCCTCGGAACCCAGCAGGCTATCGACATGACCGGCCGTCTTGTCGAGTCGCTTGACCAGACTCTCGGAGGCCGACAGCGTCTTGTTCAGGTTGCTCAGTACCGGCTCGACATCGAGTGCATTGAGCTTGTCGAGCAGGGCATTGAGCTTGGCTTCCATCTGCGCCAGGCCTCCCGAGACGCTCGGCATGACCTCGATATCATCGAAGGTGTCGGCCTTGTAGGGCGGCGGGTTGTCATAGAAATCGAGATCGACGAACAGGGCGCCGGTCAGCAGGTTGCCGGATTTCAGCGTCGCGCGCATGCCACGCTTGAAGAGGCGCTCGAGGCGCTTCTTCCACTGCGCGACGCCTTCATCATCCACTTGCCCTTCGAGGCGTTCGGGCTCGATGCGAATTAGCACCGGAATCTCGAAGCTCGACAGCGTCCGCACGCGTTGGTGGGTCAGGCGATAGGGCACGCTGACCACGGTGCCAAGGCGCACGCCGCGAAATTCCACCGGCGCGCCGCGCGACAGGCCACGCACGGTATCGTCGACCATGATCACGTAGTCGATGGCCTGGTGGAAGCTGCCTTCACGGGCCTCTTCCTGGTCGGAATACAGCGTGAAGGAGGTGTTCTCGACCACCGGACGACCACGAGGCAGGTCTTCGGGAATGCCGAAGGCCACCCCGCCACTCAGCACGCTTTCCAGTGACCCGACATCGACCTGCAGGCCCTGGGAATCCAGGCGCAGGCTGACCCCGCTGGTGGACCAGAAGCGCGTGGTGGAGGTCACCAGCTCATGGTAGGGCGAGTCGATATACAGGGTGTAGTGCATTTCCTTCTCGCTGGGGCGGAACTCGCTGGATTCCACGCGCCCGACCACGAAGCCTTCGTAGGTGACGGGGTCGCCATCCGACAGCACGCTGCCATCGTTGCTGGTGAGGTCGATACGCAGCCCCTTGGCGTCCTGCGTCGTCACCGGCGGTTGCTCCAGCGCCACGAAGTGGTCCTCCTCATCGCGACTGTCGCCGGGCTGAAGCTGGATATAGGCCCCCGACAGCACGGTGTTGAGGCCACTGATGCCCTCACGACCGATGCGCGGCTTCACGACCCAGAGCCGCGAGTCGGCATTGAGCATGCGCTCGCTGTCCTTGGACATGCGCGCGGTGACGATGGTCTTGTCGAGGTTGTCCGACAGACGCACGGATTCGACCTTGCCGACCTCGACATTCCGGGTCTTGATCAGGGTCTTGCCCGCCTCGATACCTTCCGCCGTCTCCATTTCGATCGTGATCAGCGGGCCACGGCTGGCGTAGTTGTGCCACACCATCCAGGCGCCGATCAGCAGGGCCACGATCGGGACTATCCAGATCGGCGAAAGGCGTCGTCGACTTTCACGACGTGCGCGAGAATCATCACTCATAAGTCATCCTGTGAGGCGGCAGCGGAAGGGGGATTGCGGGTGGCATTCGGGGTCGTGAATGACGTCGTGAACGGAGGCGTGGCCTGCGAGGACGCGGCAAGAGACGCGGAGCCCGTCAGCGGGGTCAGCGGCAGATTACCGAACAGCGTGTTCGCCATCATCGTCTTCTCCGTCTCGGTGTCCCAGACCAGGCGTGGGTCGAAGCTCAACGCCGACAGCATCGTCAGCACCACCACGCAGGCAAAGGACAGCGCCGCGGGCCCCGGGTGCACCGACATCAGCGCGCCCAGCTGGATCAACGCGGCCAGCAGCGCCACCACGAAGACATCGACCATCGACCAGCGCCCGACATATTCGGTGATGCGGTACAGGGTCACCCGCGCTCGCGCATGCTGCACCTCGGGGCGCTGGGCGCTGATGCACAGCCAGGCGATGGCGATCATCTTCGAGGCCGGCACCAGGATGCTGGCGATGAAGATGACCATCGCGATGGGCCAGTCACCATGTGACCAGAGCACCACGATGCCGCCGGCAATCGTCTGCGGGTCATTCTCCCCGAGACTGACCGTGGTCATGATCGGGAAGAGATTGGCGGGGATGTACAGAATCGCCGCCGCGATCAGCCACGCCCAGGTGCGCTGCAGGCTCTGGGTCTTGCGCTGATGGACGGGGTAGCCACAGCGGCGGCAGTGGGTGTGAGCCTCCCGTTCGCCGCAGGCGTTGATAAGGCCACAGCTATGGCAACTGGCCAGTCCCTGCAAGGCGGCGCCGATGCCCGGCAGCGTCCCGCTGGGGGCGGCTGGCTCGCCCGCCAGCGCGAACCACATGCGATCCCCATCGATGCTGGCCAGCGTCTTGGTCATCAGCAGGGCGAAGGCGCAGAACGCCCAGAAGGAGGGCCCGAAGCTGATATCGGCCATGCCGGCGATCTTGACCAGGCTCACCATCACGCCGACCAGAAACACATCCGCCATCATCCACGGGCGCAGGTGGCTCAGGGTGCGCGCAATGCCGCGTATGCCCGGCAAGGGCAGTTTCAGCCCGATGGCCGCATGCGTATAGATGACGCCCAGCAGGTAGAGCGCCGGCAGCATCACGATGGTCAGAATCAGCAGCACGGCCAGGGAAGGATAGGACTCGGCCGTCAGGGCGGCTGGCGTATCGATCAGACTGAGGCTTGCCGAGATGCCACTGGTGGCAAAGGCGATGAACTCGAAGGGCAGCGTCAGCACCAGCATCACCAGGCACGCCATCGCCAGTGCCAGGGTGCGTTGCACGGCATGGGCATGGCGCTGGGCGAACAGATGATCGCAACGCGGGCAGCGGGCGCGCTCGCCGGCCTTGAGCGCTGGCAGTGCCACGACGAGGTCGCAGCACTCGCAGGCACGCATCCGCCGCCGTGATACGCCTGACGTGACAGGCGCGAACACCTGCGGCGGATCACGGGTTTCAAAGGTACGCCGGGTGTAGCGGCGCAGGGCAGCAAGGGGACGAGGCATGTCGCTCCAGCGGGATCGGGTGGTGTATCGCCGTGCCGCGCGTGTTCGGGGCATGCGCAGAGGCGTTGTCAGTCGCGGCTTGACCACGCCTGCGGCTGCGCTCTTGGGACAGCGCTCTCGGGGATGCGCCGTCAGCGGTCTGGCCCCATGCACACGCGGCCCTGCGAAGGTATGGGAGCTGTGGAAGCACCAGGCCTGCGCAGGCAAACAGTGTTCGATAGTAGCATGATGCCGCAAAAGGCTGATGGCACTCAATGCTTGCCACGTGAGCGCGCCTTTTTTGCCAGCCTGCAAACAGGCACGCCGCCCGGAGAGGGCGGCGTGCAGGGCCGTCACGCAATGTGACAGCAATGAGGCTTCTGTCGTGATCAGAGATCAGACAAGGTCATCCTCCTGGCGGGCCGCTTCGTGGGCTCGCTTGAGGTCCTTCGGCTCACCGAAGAGGCGGCGCACGACCACATAGCAGACCGGCACCAGGAAGATCGCCAGCACCGTGGCCGAGATCATCCCGCCGATCACGCCGTTGCCGATGGCGTGACGGCTGGCGGCACCCGCACCCGTCGAGATGGCCAGTGGCACGGCACCCAGGGTGAAGGCCAGCGAGGTCATCAGGATCGGGCGCAGACGCATGCGCACGGCTTCCATGGTGGCATCGATCAGCGAGCGGCCTTGCACTTCAAGGTCCTTGGCGAATTCGACGATCAGGATCGCGTTCTTGGCCGAGAGCCCGATGGTCGTCACCAGGCCGACCTGGAAGTAGACGTCATTGTCGAGTCCGCGCATCCAGGTGGCGAGCAAGGCACCCAGCACCCCCAGCGGTACCACCAGCATGACGGAGAACGGAATGCTCCAGCTCTCATACAGCGCGGCCAGACACAGGAAGACGAAGACCAGCGAGATGGCATACAGATATGGTGCCATGCCGCCACTCTGGGATTCCTGCAGCGAGATGCCGGTCCATTCCAGCGCGACGCCACTGTTGAGCTGGCTGACCATCTCTTCCATGGCCTGCATGGCCTCACCGGTGGAGTAACCCGGTGCCGCCTGTCCCAGCAGTTCCATCGAGGAGACGCCGTTGTAGCGTTCCAGCTGCGGCGACCCGTAGGTCCACTCGCCGTTGATGAAGGCGCTCAGCGGCACCATCTCGCCGGAGGTGTTACGTACGTACCACTTCTTGAGGTCTTCCGGCTGCATGCGGGCACTGGCTTCCGCCTGCACATAGACCTTCTTGGTGCGGCCGTTGTCGAGGAAGTCATTGACGTAGGTCGAGCCCCACGCCGTGGAAAGCGTCGAGTAGACCTCTGACAGCGAGACACCCATCGCCGTCGCCTTGAGTTCATCGATATTGAGCGTGAACTGCGGGCTGTCTTCCAGACCATTGGGACGCAGGCCGGTCACGGCCGGATTCTGGCCCGCCATGCCCAGCAGCTGGTTGCGCGCGTCGGTCAGTGCCTTGTGGCCGATGCCGCCACGGTCGACCAGCATCATGTCGAAGCCGCTGGCGTTGCCCAGCTCCATGATCGGCGGCGGGTTGATGGCGAAGACCACGGCTTCCTTCAAGGTGTTGAAGTAGCTCTGTGCTTCACTGACCACGCTGAAGGAATCGCGCTCGCGCTCATCCCACGGCTTCAGGTTGATGAAGGCCAGGCCCATGTTCTGACCGCGACCGGCGAAGCTGAAGCCGGCGACGTCGAACATTTCCTGAACCGCATCTTCCTGATCGACCAGGAAGTGATGCTCGACCTTTTCCAGCGTCTCGAGGGTCTGTTCCTGAGTGGAGCCCACCGGCAGGATGACCTGGTTGAACAGATAGCCCTGATCCTCATCCGGCAGGAAGCCGGTCGAGATGCGCGTGAATACCACGCCACAGCCGACGACGATCAATGCATAGACCAGCATCGAGCGCCCGGTGCGCTTGAGCATGCCGCCAACGCCTTTCTGGTAGCGCGCGTTGGAGCGATCGAAGACCCGGTTGAAGAGGCCGAAGAAGCCGGTGGTCTTCTCCTTGGTCGGCTTGAGCAGGGTAGCGCACAGGGCCGGCGTCAGGATCAATGCCACCAGTACGGACAGCGTCATCGCCGAGACGATGGTCACCGAGAACTGACGGAAGATCGCGCCGGTGGTGCCGGGGAAGAAGGCCATCGGAATGAACACGGATGACAGGACCAGGCCGATACCCACCAGTGCGCCGGTGATCTGGCCCATCGACTTGCGGGTCGCTTCCAGTGGCGAGAGCTTCTCTTCGTGCATGACGCGCTCGACGTTTTCCACCACCACGATCGCATCGTCGACCAATAGCCCGATGGCCAGCACCATGGCGAACATCGTCAGGGTATTGATGGAGAAGCCCAGCACTTCCAGCACCCCGAAGGTGCCCAGCAGCACGACCGGCACCGCGATGGTCGGAATCAGGGTGGCGCGGAAGTTCTGCAGGAACAGCAGCATCACCAGGAAGACCAGTGCCACGGCTTCCAGCAGTGTCATCACCACTTCTTCAATGGAAATCTTGACGAAGGGCGAGGTGTCGTACGGAACCTTGACGCTCATGCCCGGCGGGAAGTAGGCGGACAGCTCATCGAGGCGGTCCTTGACGGCCTGGACGGTGTCCAGCGCGTTGGCGCCCGAGGCCAGTTTGATCCCCAGGCCTGCAGCAGGCTTGCCGTTGTAGCGGCTGACGGTGCTGTAGGTCTCGGCGCCTTTCTCGGCGCGACCGACGTCACGCAGATAGACCTGAGAGCCATCTTCCTGGGTCTTGAGCAGGATGTTGCCGAACTGCTCCGGCGTTTCAAACAGGGTCTGCGCCACGATGGTGGCGTTGAGCTGCTGGCCTTCTTCCGCCGGCAGATTGCCCAGCTGGCCCGAGGCGATCTGGTTGTTCTGCGTGCTGATGGCCGTGGTGACGTCGCTGGTGGTCAGCTTGAAGTTGTTGAGCTTCTGCGGGTCGAGCCAGACACGCATGGCCCCCGGCGCGCCGAACAGCTGGGTCTCGCCGACGCCCTGAACACGTGCGACCTCATCCTGGATGTCGGAGGCGACATAGTCGGTCAATTGCTGCTTGGTCATGATGCTGCCATCGTCAGAGACGAAGGCCGCGACCATCAGGAAGCTGCCGGAGGACTTGGTGACCGAGACACCCTGGTTCTGAACGGATTGCGGCAGGCGCGGAGTGGCCAGCTGCAGCTTGTTCTGTACCTGAACCTGGGCGATGTCGGGGTCGGTGCCGGTATCAAAGCTCAGCTCGATGCTGGCGTTGCCCTGGGAGTCCGAGGTCGAGCTCATGTACAGCAGATTGTCGATGCCGTTCATCTGCTGCTCGATGACCTGGGTCACCGTGTCTTCCACCGTCTGGGCGGAGGCGCCGGAGTAGGTGGCCTGAATGGTGATGCTGGTAGGGGCCAGCGAGGGGTACTGCTCGATCGGTAGCTTGAGGATACTGAAGATACCCCCCAGCATCACGATGATGGCGAGCACCCAGGCAAAGATAGGGCGATCGATGAAGAATCTGGCCATGACGTTTGAGGCTCCTGGAACGTCGTTCGGGACGGTCGCCAGTCACACGAGAAGCGTCTCTCGTCTGACTGGCGACAGTGGCGCGAAAAGCGGGGGCAGGCTTACTGGCTATCGCCGGTCTTGGCCTGTTCACTTTCCGAGGAGTCGCTGCTGGCAGCAGCCCGCGACTGAGGTGCGGCGTTCTGGTCAGTGCCTGTCTCGTCCGAGGCGATCTCGACCGTGGCACCCGGCTTGATCTTCTGCAGACCGCTGACGATGACCTTGTCATTGCTGTCGAGGCCGCTAGTCACCAGCCACTGATTGTCGATGGCCTGACCGATCACGACCTGCTTGGCCTCGACCTTGTTCTCGGCATTGACCGTCATCACGCTGGCCTGGCCCGTGCTGTCACGGCTCACGGCTTTCTGCGGAATCAGGATGGCATCCTTGGCGACGGCTTCGGTCAGGCGGGCACGCACGAACATGCCCGGCAACAGCAGCTCATCTTCGTTGGGGAACAGTGCACGCAGCGTGACCATGCCGGTTCCCTGGTCGACAGTGACATCCGCGAACTGCAGCTTGCCCTTGGCGCCATAGACGCTGCCGTCTTCCATCACCAGCTCGACTTCCGTCTGGACCGGTGCGGTGGCGGCATCGCGATTCTCGCCCAGCTCACGCTTGAGACGCAGCACTTCGGTGGCGGACTGGGTCAGGTCGACATAGATGGGGTCCAGCTGCTGGACGGTGGCCAGGCTGGTTTCCTGACTGGCCGTGACCAGTGCGCCCTTGGTGACGCTGGACTTGCCGATACGACCACTGATCGGTGAGGTGACCTTGGTGTAATCCAGGTTGATCTGCGCGCTGGATACCGCGGCCTTGGCCGAGGCGACATCGGCACGGTCTTCGCCGACGGTGGCCACGGCATCGTCATAATCCTGCTGGCTGACCATCTTACGCGCGACGAGATTCTTGTAGCGCTTGGCCTTGAGGCTCGAGGTGTTGAGGCTCGCCTCGGCACGCGCCAGGCTTGCCTTGGCGCTCTCGACATCGGCGCGATAGGTGCGCGAATCGATGTGATAGAGCACCTGACCTTCCTCGACGTCACTGCCTTCGGTGAAGTCGCGCGATTCGATGATGCCGCCGACCTGCGGACGCACTTCCGCGATCTGATAGGCACGCGTGCGGCCCGGAAGTTCGGTGGTGAGCGGTACATCCTGGGCAGTGACGGTGACGACATCGACCTGAGCGGCCTGGCTGGCGCCTGCGGCGGGGCCTTGGCCAGCCTCCTCCTTGTCGCCGCTACAGCCGGCCAGCAGGGCACCGACCAGCAGCAGGCTTGCCGGAAGCAGGCCGAGGCGGCGGGCATTGAAAGCCAATGGGTGTCTCTGCAAGCGGGATTGACTGGGGGTAGTCGGGGCCATGGAGCGTCCTTTACGAAATTCAGGGGCTGAAGTGTGCCACTATCGCCACATTGTGACTCACCGCAGGCGCGGCAGGTCAAAGCAACGATGTCATGATGAGGAAGATATTTAGCCCGCTATTCTATCGGAATTGCGAGGCGACTGTATGGTTGTTTTGTGCAGTTATTGCGCACCCTGTTGCAACAGATTGTTGCCATGTGAGCAGCATTTTGAACCTCATGGAGGGGGATGCAAGACAATGCAATTCGCTTGCCATGCCCGCAGGCGTGCACATGCCTCGCCTCACTCAAGGTGTGTGTGCAAGTCAGGTGAGGCCGGGGCAGTGATGGTGCATCAATATGCGCAAATTCTGAATAAGTTATCAGATCGAAGTGTCTGAATGATGAACTCCCCGGCCCTGTACGCAAATGCATGTCGCCAGCACATGACGGATCAGCGGATCAGCGGATCAGCGGATCAGCGTGAGGTCGGGAGAGCGGGAAAGCGGAAGGGTGAGAGAGCGGAAGTGCTGAGGGGGCTGAGGGTCTGAAGTACTGATGGGCTGAAGCGCATGGCGACCTCTCGAGTCATCTGGCGGGAGCAGCGCAACCGCAAGAGGACGCGGGAGGGGTGGGTGACCAGGGGCGGAACGCAGTGAACTGTGCCACCAGCGGGGCAAGGCTTGCGCGGTCCTCCGGCAGCTGTGGTTGGCGCAGCAGACGCACGCATGGGCGATCAGCGAAGGCCTCCTCCAGTCTGGCGGCCCAGTGTTGCTGCTGTTCTCGCCAGGTCGCGACCCAGTCAGCCTGCGGCTCGTGGGGCGTTGAGGGGGAACCGCCAGCCTCTTGCGCGGCGGGCTCCGGCAGGCACTGATTGATGATCAAGCCGCCGACGGCCAGACCATGGGCTTCCAGCGCCTCTCGTGTTCGGGTCGTTTCCAGACACGGCAGCTTCTCCGGCGTGCTGACCAGAATCACGCGCGCCCGGCGGGTATCGCTCAAGCGCTGACGCAATGCTGCGTAGCGCGTACGGCGTTGCTCCAGCGCCTCGCTGATCGGGTCTTCCGGCGCTTCTTCGCCTGGCGTCTCTGACGCCTGCTGACTGTCCAGCCACAGGCTGCGTTCGGCGATGGCGCGCCTGCGCTGGCCCAGCATGCCCTCCAGCCAGCCGCCCAGCACTTCGGGCAGGCTCAGCAGGCGAATGGTGTGCCCGCTGGGGGCCGTATCGAACAGGATATGGCGATAGTGTGGGGCTTCATCTTCCAGCGGGGCTGGCGGAGTCAGGATGATCTCCACCAGCGCATCGAAGAGTGCCGCTTCACTGGTGCCGGGGGCGTGGCGTGACAGCTCGAGCTGGCGCATCACGGTGGCACTGCGCTCGCCACTTACCAGGGGGGCGATCCGCTGGCGGACCGCCTCCAGGTAGCGGTCGCATTCCCGCTCGGGGTCCAGTTCCATCACGTCGAGGCGCGGCGCGATGTTGCAGGGCTTGCCACCGATCGCACCGAACAGGTCGCCGAGGTTGTGCGCGGGGTCTGTCGACACCAGCAGGGTCGCTTCGCCTTTCTCCGCCAGTGCCAGCGCCTGGGCCGCCGCGCAGCTGGTCTTGCCGACACCGCCCTTGCCACCGAAGAACCAGATCTCGGGAGGCTCCGATTTCCCGGCTTGCTCCGGTGCTTGGCCAGACTGGTGAGTGTGAGCCTTGTGAGTCTCGTGAGTCTCGTGAGCCGCTGACGGCCGAGTACTTTTCGGCCCAGCCGTATCTTTCGCCGTGCGGGATGCCGCGCGTTTCCAGAGCCTGCTCAACAGCACTTGATGCCCTCCAGCGGTGAATGCTCAAGCCCCTGACGCAGGTGCCAGTCATGCATGCGTTCCAGCATCAGCGGCAGCATCTCCAGCGAGACGGCCGGCGCCGGATTGGGGATGCCCATCAGCTCCGCGAAGCTCATCATCATGAAGATGTCCTCCTCCTCACGGGCAAGCTGCGCCAGATCGCGCTGCTGGTTGACGCGCAGCATGGCCTCCCAGCCATCCCGCAGCTGAATGGCGCCTGTCAGCAGGCGCCTTGTCAGTCCCGGCTGGCGGGGTGATGACGCCAACCGGGTATCGTCATCAGCTCTCATGAGCGCTCACTCGGGTGGGAGACTTCAGGCTGCGGCTGGCCTCGAGCAGGATCCACAGCGCAAACACCATGATCAGGCTGCCGAAGGTGAACAGCAGCCATTGCGGGTCGTTGCTGCCCATGCCCGACCAATCCAGCACCACCTGCTGTACCATCGCCCACAGCGTCATGATCATCAAAAAGACCATCGGGGCCAGGGTATAGATGACAGGGCGGCCCTGGCGCTTGAGCCACACCGACACCAGCATCAGCGAGATGCCCGCCAGCAGCTGATTGCTGGTGCCGAACAACGGCCACAGCAGGTAGCCGCCGGAACCGAAGCCCTTGGGCCCCTGCGGCAGGATGACCAGCGCGGCACTGGCGATGACGGCGATGCTGGTGGCGACATGCTTGTGGCTGAGCGCTGGCATGCCGTATTCGCTGCCCAGTTCCGCGATGATGTAGCGCATCAGGCGCACGGCGGAGTCCAGCGTGGTCGCTGCGAAGCTGACCACGATGACCGCGACCAGCGTACTGCCGACGTTGGCGGGCAGGCCGAGGTGCGAGATCAGTTGGCCGGACCCCTGAACGAAGCTCGAGAGGCCATTGGCACCCGCCGCGGCGAAGCTTGAATAGGTTGCGGTGAAGTCGGCCTGGGTTGCGAACAGGGTCGCCACCGCGATGATGGAAATCAACGCCAGCATGCCTTCGCCCAGCGCGCCGGAATAACCGATCATGCGCGCATCCGGTTCATGGGACAGCTGCTTGGAAGTGGTGCCGGAGGCAACCAGACCGTGGAAGCCCGAGATGGCGCCGCAGGCAATGGTGATGAACAGCAATGGGTAGAAGGACATCTCGGCATCGGCATTGAAGGCCGGCGCCGTCAGCTGCGGGCCACCTACGGCCAGTCCCAGATACAGCAGCACCAGCCCGACCACCAGCTGGTGAGAGTTGATGGTGTCGCGTGGCTGCAGCAGCTTCCAGACCGGCAATACCGAGGCGATGTAGACATAGCTCATCAGCGCGATGATCCACACCAGGAAGGCGCTGGATATGGGCGAAAGGCCGAATAGCAGGGTGGCATCCTCGCCACCGGCCATGGCGGTGAAGGCACCGGCCAGATCGATCTGCAGGAACTCGAACTGGCCCGCCAGCAGGGCGGCGGCATACATCACCATCAGCGCGAGCAGCGAGGGAATCAACATCTTGCCGCCACGACGATAGACGCGATGGCCGATCCATACCGCCAGCGGAATCTGGATCAGCACCGACAGCACGCTGGCCGGGAAGTTGATGAACAGATTGGCGATCACCCAGGCGAATACCGCGTTCAGCATCAGGACCAGAATCAGGATGATGAACAGAAACAGCAGCTTGGCACGCTTGCCGATCAGCTTGTCCGCCAGGGTGCCGACGGACTGGCCGCGATGGCGTGCCGACAGCGTCAAGGTGCCGAAATCATGCACGCCTGCCGCGAACAGACTGCCCAGTACGACCCACAGCACGGCCGGCAGCCAGCCCCAGTAGACGGCGATCGCCGGACCGACGATGGGGGCTGCGCCCGCCACCGAAGTGAAATGGTGACCCCACAGCACCCAACGATTGGTCGGCAGGTAGTCGGTGTCATCGCGCAGCGCATGGGCTGGCGTCACGAAATTCGGGTCGAGGCGGAAGATGCGTTCGGCCAGAAAGCGGGAATAGAAGCGATAGCCGATGGCGAAGGCAACGCAGCCGAACAGGGCAAGCCAGATGGCGTTCATGGCAGATTCCGAGGGGCGTGGTGATGGATTGAGTAGGGCGTATTGGCGTGTGTCAGGTGTCTGGACGCGTGCCGGAGGGCTTTCAACACACTGGTGCAGATCGGCGTGACGCTAACATCGATAAATACGCATATAACTTCTCCATTGGTCGCCCCGACGCGTGCCGGCATGTCGCCAGCCGACTTCTTGGCAATGACTCAATCGCCGCCTTCCTGCGTGGACTGAACGCAGAAGCGCGCCACCGCCTTGTGCTCAGGCGGCATCACGCGCGGGGTAGCCGTTTTTGCCTCGCTCTGCCTTGCGACCAAGGAGTATCAGTGGGTTGATCCACGCGACCTTGTGTTCCGCCAAGCTCTTCTATACTCGAAGCAAGTCGGAGCACGGGGAGCCGCTCAGCGCCGTCATCTGGGTGAGGCTCTCGATAACAATGACAAGGAGGCGCCGATGTCATGGATCGCGGAATGCCTTTCCCGTGTCACTAGGCCAATGCGTCTGCGCTTGCGACGCACAGTGACGACCCTGTCACTGACGACCTTGTCACTGACAGTCCTTTCCCCTTCGGTGCTGGCAGTGGAATACAACATGCCGGTCGGGGTCACCGCGGTCAGCCGCGAGATCCACTCGCTGCACATGATCATCTTCTGGATCTGTGTGGTCATCGGCATCGTGGTGTTCGGTGTGATGGGCTACGCGATGATCAAGCACCGCAAGTCACGCGGTGCGGTATCGGCAAGCTTTCATGAAAATACCCGTATCGAGATTCTGTGGACCGCCATCCCGCTGCTGATTCTGGTGGTGATGGCGGTGCCTGCCACCGCCACGCTCAAGGACATGTACGACGCCTCCGAGTCGGCGCTGGACGTGAAGATCACCGGCCATCAATGGCGCTGGCAGTACGAGTATCTGGGCGAGGATGTCGCCTTCACCTCAAGCCTCGCGACCCCGCGCGAGCAGATCAACAACACCGCCGCCAAGGGCGAGCATTACCTGCTGGAAGTCGATAACCCGCTGGTGTTGCCCATCAATCGCAAGGTGCGCTTCCTGACCACCTCCGCCGACGTCATCCACTCCTGGTGGGTGCCGGACTTCGGCGTCAAGAAAGATGCCATTCCCGGCTTCATCAATGAGGCCTGGACGCGTATCGAGACCCCCGGCACCTATCGTGGCCAGTGCACCGAGCTGTGCGGCAAGGACCACGGCTTCATGCCGGTGGTGGTCGAGGCGTTGCCGGAGGCCGAGTTCGATGAGTGGCTGATCGCACGCAAGGCTGAAGCCGAGGTCGCGCTCAACGATGCCGGTCGTGACTGGAGTCTCGAGGAGCTGATGGAGAAGGGCGAGAAGACCTACGCGACCATCTGCGCCTCCTGTCACCAGCCGGATGGCCAGGGCATGCCGCCGGCGTTCCCCTCGCTGGTGGGCAGCGCCATCGTCACCCAGGACATGCAGGCGCACATCGATATCGTGATCAACGGCAAGGCGGGCACGCCCATGGCGGCCTTCGCCGATGTGCTGAGCCCGGTCGAGCTGGCGGCTGTCATCACCTATGAGCGCAACGCCTGGGGCAACGATACCGGCGAGCTGGTGCAGCCAGCCGTCATCAAGGAACAGCTGTCTCAATAGCGTGCAAGCGACGCATTCAGGAGGCGTGTCATGGCCAGTGAACAGCCACGCAAGGCGGTACTTCAGGCCAGCGAGAGCGAGGGGGCCACCGCAGGCGGCGCTCATGTGGGCGAGGGCCACGGCAGCGCGCCGCGCGGCATGCTGCGCTGGCTGCTGACCACCAATCACAAGGATATCGGCACCCTCTATCTGATCTTCTCGCTGAGCATGCTGTTCATCGGCGGCATCATGGCGCTGGTGATCCGCACCGAGCTGTTCCAGCCCGGCCTGCAGATGGTGCAGCCGGAGTTCTTCAACCAGATGACCACCATGCACGGGCTGATTATGGTGTTCGGCGCCATCATGCCGGCCTTCACCGGGCTGGCCAACTGGATGATTCCGCTGCAGATCGGCGCGCCCGACATGGCGCTGCCGCGCCTCAACAACTTCAGCTTCTGGCTGTTGCCGGTCGCCTTCCTGTTGCTGCTTTCCACCCTGCTGATGGAGGGCGGTGGCCCCAACTTCGGCTGGACCTTCTACGCGCCGCTGTCCACCACCTATGCGCCGCCCTCGACCAGCTTCTTCATCTTCTCGCTGCACATCGCCGGCATCAGCTCGATTCTCGGCGCCATCAACATCATCGCCACCATCCTCAATCTGCGTGCCCCGGGTATGCGCCTGATGGACATGCCGCTGTTCGTCTGGACCTGGCTGATCACCGCCTTCCTGCTGATCGCGGTGATGCCGGTGCTGGCGGGTGCCATCACCATGATGCTGTTCGACATCAACCTCGGCACCAGCTACTTCAATGCCGCCGGTGGCGGCGACCCGGTGCTGTTCCAGCATCTGTTCTGGTTCTTCGGGCATCCCGAGGTCTACATCATGATCCTGCCGGCCTTCGGCATCGTGTCCGCCATCGTGCCGACCTTCTCGCGCAAGCGACTGTTCGGTTACGCCTCGATGGTCTACGCCACCGGTTCCATCGCGATTATGTCCTTCCTAGTCTGGGCGCATCACATGTTCGCCGTCGGCCTGCCATTGGTGGCGGAACTGTTCTTCATGTACACGACGATGCTGATCGCGGTGCCGACCGGCGTGAAGGTCTTCAACTGGATCGCCACCATGTTCCGCGGCTCCATCAGCTTCGAGCCCCCGATGCTGTTTGCGATCGCCTTCATCGTCCAGTTCACCATCGGCGGCTTCTCGGGCCTGATGCTGGCCATCGCCCCGGCGGATTTCCAGTACCACGACACCTACTTCGTGGTGGCGCATTTCCACTATGTGCTGGTACCCGGCGCGCTGTTCGCGATTCTCGCCGGAGCCTACTACTGGCTGCCCAAGTGGACCGGCTTCTATCCCCACGAGGGGCTCTCGAAGTGGCATTTCTGGCTGTCGGTCATCGGCGTCAACCTGACCTTCTTCCCGATGCACTTCTCGGGGCTAGCCGGCATGCCGCGCCGCATCCCGGATTACGCGCTGCAATTCGCCGACTTCAACATGCTGTCCAGCATCGGCGCCTTCCTGTTCGGTATCTCGCAGCTGCTGTTCCTGGTCGTGATCGTCAAGTGCGCGCGCGGCGGTGTCAGGGCGCCGGCGTGTGCCTGGGAGGGGGCGGTGGACCTGGAGTGGAGCGTGCCGAGCCCGGCGCCGCTGCATACCTTCGAGATTCCTCCGCAGACCCGCGATGGCCAGATCATCCGCTGAGCGATGGACAGCGGCCAGGAGAGTGACATGCCCTCACGCGATCACGCAGCACAGCAACAGGCAGTGGCACGCACCGTGCGGCGCACGCTGCTGGCGCTGGTCGCGATGCTGGGCTTCGCCTTCGCGCTGGTGCCGCTCTATGACGTCTTCTGCAATCTCACCGGCCTGAATGGCAAGGCGGCCAGTCAGGCCAGGGCCGCGGTGGCCATGGAGATCGACGAGAGCCGCTGGGTCTCGGTGCGCTTCATCACCCAGCAGGGGCAGGGCCTGCCGTGGACGCTCGAGGCGCTGGATGAGCAGTTCCGCATCCACCCCGGTGGCCAGTACAGCGCGCGCTTCGTGTTCACCAATCACGCCGATTACCCGGTGCGTGGCCGCGCGGTCCCCAGTGTCAGTCCTGCCGAGGGCTCACTGCATCTGCGCAAGATCATGTGCTTCTGCTTCCAGGAGCAGACGCTGGCAGCAGGCGAGCGGCGCGAGCTGCCGCTGGTCTTTCAGGTCGACCCTGACCTTCCGGAGGGCATTCGTGATCTGACCCTGGCGTACACGCTCTATCCGGTCACGACGCCGTCATCCGCGGGGGACGATGGTGCAGAGCATTCTGCAGGAGGTGAAACATGAGCAGTGGCAGCTATTACGTCCCGGCCCACAGTGCCTGGCCCATCTTCGGCGTGCTGGCGGTGGGCGGCATGATGATCGGCACCGGAATCTGGATGGTGCACGGCAGCGCCGCCTGGTTGTCAGGCATCGGTCTGCTGGCCGTGGTGCTGGTGATGGCAGGCTGGTTTCGGGATGTGGTGCGCGAGTCGATGGGCGGCCTCTACGATGACCAGATGGACCGCTCGTTCCGCTGGGGCATGGCCTGGTTCATCTTCTCGGAATTGATGTTCTTCGCGGCCTTCTTCGGGGCGCTGTTCTATCTGCGAACCTTCGCGCTGCCCTGGCTCGATGGTGAGGGCGCCAAGGGAGTGACGGCGCTGCTGTGGCCTGACTTCACTGCCAGCTGGCCCCTGATGACGCCGCCGGATGCCAGCATCGCCGGACCCAGAGAGCTGCTGTCGCCCTGGCAGCTGCCGCTGGCCAATACGCTGTTGCTGGTCAGTTCCAGCGTCACGCTGACGGTGGCGCATGAAGCGCTGAAGATGGAGTTTCGGCGCACGGCGCGCAACTGGCTGGCGGGCACCGTGGTGCTGGGGCTGTGCTTTCTGACCCTGCAGGGCATCGAATACTACGAGGCCTGGCACCACCTGGGGCTGACGCTGCAGGCGGGGGTCTATGGCGGCACCTTCTTCCTGCTGACCGGTTTTCATGGTCTGCACGTCACCATCGGCACCCTGATTCTGATCGTGATGCTGGTGCGCGTGATACGCGGCCACTTCTCGAGTGAACGTCACTTCGCCTTCGAAGCGGCTGCCTGGTACTGGCACTTCGTCGATGCGGTGTGGATCGGTCTGTTCCTGTTCGTCTATGTGTTCTGACAGCACGCGGCGCGATGTCAGTCCAGCATTCCGGTGGAGAAGCCAATGACCAGCAGAATCACCAGACACACTGCCAGGCCAACCCGCCATTTGAGAGAGGTCAGCGGGCGTCGACTGCGGCTGCCATCGCGCAGCAGAAAACCGGCACCGGCGACCAGGCTTGCCAGCATGCCGATAAAGACCAGTGCGATCAGCGATTTGAGCAGTATGTCACCTCCCGGGGCGCAGACAGTGGCGGGTGAGCACAGCGCGGCACTCGCTTGTGACAGTCGAGCTCATCCGGCTGACAAGCGCAAGTCAGCGCCAGCGGCGCAGGTGTCATCCACAGCGGCGCAGGCGTCTTCAACGGCGGCGACGCAGGAGCGCCAGGTCGGACGCGGCTGGTGGCTGTTCTGGGGATGCCTGATCGTGCTCGGCCTGTGTCTGTGCAGCTGGCAGGTGATGCGTGGCCAGGCGCGTGCCCAGCATCTGGAGGATACCGCCAGCGCGCCGGAGCTGGTGATGCCGACGGCACCGCCCGCCAGTGCCAGCCTGATCGAGCTGCGCGGCGAGTGGCTCGCGGAGCACAGCCTGCTGCTGGACAACCGCACGCTGGACAAGCGCCATGGCGTGGCGGTGCTCACGCCCTTCCGAACGCTGGATGGCCGCTGGTGGCTGGTGGAGCGCGGCTTCGTGGCATCGCCGGCCCCGCGCAGCGACCCGGAGTTCACGACCCCGACAGGCTCCGGGGTAATCAGTGGTCGCTGGCAGTGGTTGAACGGTCAGGGCAACAGCGGTGGCCCACTGTTCGGCCCCAATCGCGAGGGGCAGCGCCTGCAGCAGGTCGATCTGAGCGCCTGGCAGGCGCTGGGCACGCCGGCCTTTGCGGGTGTTCTGCACCAGACGAGCGGGGAGGGGCGATTCCTGCCCTGGTGGCAGCCGAGCAACATGACGCCCGAGCGCCATTACGCCTATGCGTTGCAGTGGCTGGGGCTCAGCCTGGGAGCGGCGGTGGTCATGATTCTGGGCGCGCGCCGTCAACGCCAGTCCGCGCTACGTCAGCGCCAGGCCTAGCGTCTAGTGCTTGTGTCTTGAGTCTGTTGTCCGCACACCCGGGCAAGCAGGGAAGCCATCGTCAGGAGGAGAGCGATGACACACGTGATGCGACAGCGTCTGAAACTCGTGGCCTTGCTGGGGCTGTTGTCCGCCCCGCTGCCCTTGGCGTGGGCCATGCTGAGCGCACAGGTCGGGATTCCCGAGGGGCGGGTGGCAAATGGTGCCTTGTTGCCAAAGGTCAAGCCGCTCACGGACTGGTCGCTCGACTACCTCGTTACAGAGAACGCCACTGACAACGTCACCGAAAACGCCACAGGAAACCCGACTGACGGCGCTGTTAGCGCGAAGGAGGCCCCCGGCATGCCGCCGCTGGTCGCCCGAGGCGCGGATGAGCAGCGTTTCTGGCTCAGCTGGCCTGAGCCGAACCAGCCGCAGCTAGCTGCGGCGCAGGCCGAGCGCTGGTGGCGCCTGCATCGCGCACTTGGCAAGGAGGCGCCACGCCTGGGCCGCCTGGTGGTGGCTGAAAAGGCCTTTGTGCATCCCCGGGTGCTGGGTGAGCAACGGGCGCTTGGGCGCTGGCCGGCGCCGAACGACACCACTTCCGCGCCGCACCAGTTGCGCCTGATCGACCCTCACGGGCAGGTCGTGGTCGCCTACGGGCCCGAGATCACCCCGCAGGCCGTGATGAAGGATGTGCGCCGGCTGCTCAAGCGTAATCCGGTCGCGCCTCGTTAGGTCGGGCCTCGCCAGGTCGGACCTCGCCAGGCCGGGAGTGATCTTCTTTCGCTTCACCAGGGAGATATGCCATGTCTCGCCTCGCCATACAGAAGCGCTATCCACCGCGGGCCTGCGCCGTCTCGTGGGCTCGCCAACGAGGGGCGGCGTTGCTGCCTCGCCCGCCATTTCTGCGCCACGCCATCACTGATGAAGCTGCCGCCGCGCAGGCCTTCTCGATGGCGACGCCTGAGCTGACGTCTGACCTGGTGCATGGCTCTGCCGCCCGGCAGGCGGTGAGCCGACGGGTGACGGCACGCCTGTGGCGCAGCAGTCAGCGACTGGTCGCCAGCATGCTGGGATTGGTCATTCTGGTGATCGGGCTGGGAGCCTGGACGCGGCTGGTGGACGCCGGGCTGGGGTGCCCCGACTGGCCGGGCTGTTATGGCGCCCTGGTCGTGCCGGATGCCCAGGCCGCGAGCCTGCATAGCCCGCATCATCCGCTTGAAGGCTACAAGGCGTGGGCGGAGATGATCCATCGCTATGCGGCGAGTCTGCTCGGGCTTGCGGCCATCGCATTGCTCGCGCTGGGCTGGCGGATACGCCGTCAGGAAGCTCATCAGTCGCAGACCTTCGAGGGTGGCAGTGGCGAGGCAAAGGTGACTGATCACTGGGGCGCGGAGGCGCGCACTCGTTTTCCCTTGGCCGGCTGCTGGCTGTTGTTGGGCATGCTGTTGGTCCAGGGCGCGTTCGGGGCCTTTACCGTGACGCTGAAGCTGTGGCCGCAGGTGGTGACGCTGCATCTGCTGGGCGGCCTGAGCGTGTTGAGTCTGCTGCTGTTGCTGTGGCTATCACTCAGACGGCGGGCGGCGCACCTCAAGGTGACGGCTGAGCAACACAAGGCGGGCGCTGATGCACTACACATCCGGCGTCAGCCCTGGCTGGCCGCTCTGGCCGCGGCTCTGCTGCTGGGGCAGCTGGCCTTGGGGGGCTGGACCTCGAGCAATTATGCCGGGCTTGCCTGTGAAGGTTTCCCGACCTGCAATGGTGCCGCATGGCCGGCGATGGACTGGGGAGAGGGCTTCCACCTGACCCAGGATGTCGGCCCCAGCTATCTGCATGGGCAGCTGCATGGTGAGGCGCGCACGGCCATCCACATGGCGCACCGTGGCGGGGCCGTGCTGCTGGGGGCGGTGCTGTTGGCGCTGTATTGGCGCCAGCGCCGCCACTTGCCGGCGCGGACGACAGCGCCTGACAACCCTTGGCGCTGGGCGCTGGGGTGTTGGCTGGTGCAGGCAGGCTTGGGAATCGCCAATGTGCTGTGGTGGTTGCCGCTGGATCTGGCGCTGGCGCATACCCTGGGAGCTGTCGCGCTGACGCTGGCGATGGTGTGGGCGATGGATCAGATGCGCCAGGCGGCTCGCCGCAAGCGGGCATCCGTCTCGCAGGCGCTGGCCTGATGAGGGGCAGAAGGTGGGCAAGACGGTAAGCAGAAGAGAGACACCCCAATGCGCGTGATCGCGCTCACCGGACCGCAAGAGGCCGCTCATGAGAGCGGCCTCTTGCGGTCTGCGTCGTATCAGCCGGTATCCTGTCAGGCGGCGCTGCCGAAGCGCTCCTGCAGGTAGGCATTGATGGTGTCGGATTCGTACATCCACTCTTCGCGACCATCGTCATGGGTGATCAGCAGGCACGGCACCTTGACGCGACCGCCACCCTGTTCGAGGGCCTGGCGGTGAGTGGCGTTGTGCTGGGTGTCGCGCTGCTCGACGTTCAGGTTCAGCTGATGCATGCGCTTGCGCACCTTGATGCAGAACGGGCAGGTCGAGAACTGATACAGCGCCAGCTTGGCCGTCTCGGCGTCCACCTCGGCCTGCTGGGCGGGGCTGCGCTCGAGCGCGCTGCCGCGGGTCAGCTTCTCGCTGAGCAGCATGAAGGGAGCCAGCACCAGACGCAGGGTGCGGAAGAACAGGCGGATGATGGAGCGCATGGCAGAACCTCATGGGACGTGCGGGTATCGGCGCCAGTGCCGCAGGGCGGGTGGCGAATTCACAATGGGGCCATTCTAGAGCTCAGCGGCCTCGGCGTCTTCCCCATGCGCGTTGCGAATATGCGTCAGCAGGGACTGTCGCAACCAGCGGTGCCCGGGGTCCTGCTCGTGGCTGGCATGCCAGATCAAACGGTAGCTGAGCGCGGGCAGGCGCATCGGTAGCTCAAGGATCGCCAGTCCATGCAGCTCGCTGCTGGCCTGGGCAAAGCTTCTGGGCGCGCAGAACACCAGCTCGCTGTGCGCGACGATGCTCAGGGCATCGCGGAAATCCGGCACCAGCACGCTGATGCGGCGTGGTGCGCCGTGCTGCTCCAACCGCTCATCCAGCGACCAGCGTGAGCGTCCCTCGCAGGTGGCCTGGACATGACTCAAGGCCGCGAATTCACTCAGCGTCATCGGTGTCTGGCGCCGCGTGAGCGGATGATCACGCCGCACCAGAATCACATGGTCGTCGCGCCATAGCAGACGCGACTGGAAGCCAGCGGGGAGGGCAGGCGGCTCGCCCGGGGTCTCGGCACTGTGATCGTGTCCGGCAAGCCCGATATCCAGCTGGCCCTTTTCCATCAGGCTCAGGCAATCGGCCTGCCAGCGGCTGATCTCGAGGCTGCCATGCGGCAGCGCATCGGTCAGTGCCCGCGTGCAGGACGGCATCAGGGTCGCCCAGGCGCTTTCCAGCACCGCCAGCTGAAAGCGCCGCTGGCTGGTGGCGGGGGTGAAGGTGGCAGGGGCGCTCAGGTTCTCGAGACGCGAGAGCAGCTCGGCCAGTTCACCACGCAATGACAGGGCCCGCGCCGTGGGGCGCAGACCATGGCGTTCGCGAATGAAAAGGGCGTCATCAAACATCACGCGCAGGCGTGCCAGACTCTTGCTGACGGCAGACTGCGAGAGGTGCAGACGGCCCGCCGCGCGCGTCACGCTGCACTCTTCCAGCAGCACCTGCAGCACCTGCAGCAGATTGAGGTCGATGCGCGTGTTGAAGGGCGTGGCTGATGGCGCTGAGCCCGAAGACGCAGGCAGTGAAGACGCGGCTGAAGATTGGGCACCAACCGGCCTTGCGGGTGTCTGCGGGGCTGTCGCGCTCATAAGTTTCTCCAGTGGAATATCAGGCCTGAAATAATATCATTTTGCTTCATGAGTCGCAGACGCTAGGCTCTGCGGATTCTTGATGGCCCCTCTATCGGGCCGCCCTTGGCTTCTGACTCTCGAGATTATCCATGTCCGTGTCTTCCTCTGCTGCCGCAAGGCCCATGCCCAACGCACGACTATTGCTGTTGCTGCTGGTCGGCTGCGTGATGTTCTCGCCGCTGGCGATCGATATCTATCTGCCCTCACTGCCGGCGATGGCGCGTGAATTCGCCCAGCCCACCGATGTGATGCAGATGACGGTGACGCTGTTTCTGGGCGCTGTGGGTGTCGGGCAGATTCTGGTTGGCCCGTTGACGGACCTCTACGGACGGCGTCCGGCGCTGTTGGGTGGCGCGACGGTCTATCTCGTCGGCGCGATGGTCGCCGTGCTGGCACAGGACATCAGCATGCTGTATCTCGGGCGTATCCTGCAGGGGCTGGGAGCGTGCGCCACGGTGACGGTGGCCTTCGCGGCCGTGCGTGACTGCTACACGCCGGAGCAGGGCGCCAGGATGTACAGCTATCTGAATGGTGCGCTGTGCATCATTCCGGCGCTGGCGCCGGTGCTGGGCGGCCTGCTGGCGGTGCAGTTCGGCTGGCGCTCCAACTTCCTGTTCATGGCCGCCTTCGCGCTGTGTGTCGGCCTGATGGCGTGGAAGAGCTTTGGCGAGACGCGTCCGGCAACGACGGTCGTGGAGCGTCCGCTGTACAACTGGGCGCGCTATCGCCCCGTGTTGACCAGCTGGCGCTTCCTGTATCAGGCGCTGGTCGCGATGGCCGCGATGAGCGCCATCCTGCTGTATGTCTCGTCGTCCTCCGAGCTGCTGGTCGAGCGCCTCGGTCACTCCGAGCTGGTCTTCAGTGCCCTGTTCGGCGGCAATGCCGTGATCAATATCATCACCTTCTTCTTCGCACCGCGCGTGATCACGCGCCTCGGCCGTCAGCCCACCGTGCGTCTGGGGCTGGCGATCATCCTGCTCTCCGGCCTGATGCAGGGCGCCGCCTTCGCCTGGCTGCCACTGTCGGCCGCTGCCTTCATGGTGCCGGTGGCAGTGCTGTCGGTCGGCTTCTCGCTGGCGCTCGGGGCGGCATCAAGCCTGGCGCTGGAGGCCTTCGCTGAGCGTGCCGGCACCGCGGCGGCACTGCTCGGCAGCATCCAGCTCGGCGGTTCGGCAGTGGTGGCAACGGCGCTGCTCAATACGCCGCTCGCCCCTCAGCAAGGGCTGCTGCTCATCAGCGTGGTGATGGTGCTGCCGTTGCTGCTGCTGGGCGCGCGACGTCAGCCGGGCGTCTAGTCGGTATGACTGGCCGGTGAGACTGCGCGGTGCGACGGCGCATTGCGACTGGCCGATGGGACTGAACGGGCATGAAGGATTCGCTGGCTGGCAATCGCGGCGGGCCGCAGGGCAGAGATGGTTCATTGAAGGCACCTGACCAGAGTATGCTTGTCGCTCGATCCGCATGTCGCCAAGGAGGCACCATGGAATCAGCGGCGCGTGTGCGCGTGATACTCAACGGGGACAAGGCTCAGCAGCCGGAGCTGCGTGAGGCCATCTTCGCTCAGCGTGAGCGTATGGCAGGGCTTGAAGTGCGGTTGACCTTCGAGGGAGATGACGTCGCGAGGCTGGTGAGCGAGGCGGTCGATGAAGGCGTCACGCGGCTGGTCGTTGGCGGCGGTGACGGCACCCTCAATCTGATCGCCAATGCATTGATGCAGCATCCACTCGCGAAGCGTCCGGAAGTCGCGATCCTGCCGTTGGGCACCGCCAATGACCTGGCGACCTCGCTCGGCATCCCCGAGCCGGTGACGGAATCGCTGGCGCTGGCCTGCGAAGGGGCGGCGCGAGCCGTCGATGTGGTGCAGCTGGATGATGCCTACTTCCTCAACATGGCCTCGGCAGGTTTCGGCGCAGAGGTGACGCGCTCGACGCCCGGTGGCCTCAAGAAGCTGTTCGGTGGCGGGGCCTATTCGCTGATGGGGGTGCTCAAGGCTTGGGACTTCCGCCCCTATCGTGGCAGCGTGACCCTCAACGGGGTGGAGGAGGAGCTGGCGTTGTTCGTGCTGGCGATCGGCAATGGCCGACAGGCGGGCGGCGGTCAGGAGCTGGCGCCTCGGGCGCTGCTCGATGATGGCTGCTTCGATGTGCTGGTGATCCGCGACTTCCCCATCGCGCGGGTGGGTGAGGTGATCGAGGAGCTGGAGTCGCTTCCCGACAATGGCCATTTCGTGCGGTATGTGCGCACTGACGCGCTGCACTATCGTGGTGAGTCGCTGCCGGTTAATCTCGATGGCGAGAGCTACCTGATCGAGAACAGCGAATTCCAGCTGATTCCCGGCGCTTTGCGTCTGGTCGCCCCGCAGGACGCCGCCCTGCTGACACACTCATGAGCCCGCAGCTGGGCCATTGAGCGCTGGCTGAGCCATGAGAGCTGGCTGGTACACGAGCGCAGTCTGAGGTTTACTCAGGCTGCGCTCGTTGCGTTGGTGGCAGCGTATTCTTCCAATCTCTCGGCCGCGCAGGGCGGGAGTCAGGACTTCAGGGAGTGATTGCATGGTCGGTTTGGCGGCGTGGCATATCTGGGTCATCCTCGCGCTGATTCTGGCGGGGCTTGAGCTGCTGGGCGCGCAGTTCGTGCTGCTGGCACTGGGTGTCAGTGCCCTCGGGGGCGCTCTGGCGGCGGGGCTGGGGGCGGGACTAAACATCCAGTTGATCAGCGTCGCGATCACGGCCTTGGTGCTGGTGCCGCTGTTCGTGCGCAAGATCCATCCCTATCTGTTGCCCAGGACGCCCTACGGCACCCTGGGCAGTGGCGCGGAGACCGGGCAGTTGGCCAAGGTGATCATCGGCAACGGCGGCAAACCTGCCGTGCGCGTGTCAGGCAATGAGTATCCGCTACGCTGGGAGGGGGAGGCGCCGCCGGCAGCGGGGGACACGGTCAGGATCGTCAGCGTCGAAGGCATCACCGTCTGTGTCGAGCCTGTCTCGAAGGAAAGTGGCACAAAGACGCCATGAGATCGCGGCTCGACGGCGCGGTCGTGGTGGCAGCGGGTCAAGCGTGATCGGATATCTCACAAGGGCTTGCGGATACGGCCCAGTTCAAGGGAGTTGAGCAATATGATTATCAGTCCGGGACTCATCATCATTCTTTTCATACTGGCGCTGGTGGTAATCCTGCTGGCCAAGGGATTGATGATCGTCCAGCAGTCAGAAGCCGTCGTCATCGAACGCCTCGGCAGCTACAGCCGCACACTGGAATCCGGCGTGAATCTGGTGATTCCGTTCATCGACAAGCCGCGCTCCATCACCATTCGCCGTTATCGTGAGGTCAAGGGCGACAACCTGCCCTTGGTGGTGGAGGAGACGCGCATCGATCGCCGCGAGACGGTGATGGACTTCCCCGGCCAGAGCGTGGTGACCACGGACAACGTCACCGTGACCGTCAATGGCGCGCTCTACTTCCAGATCGTCGATCCCAAGCGCGCCGTCTATGAAGTCGAGAACTTCACCCAGGCCGTCGAGGTTCTGGCCAAGACCAGCCTGCGCTCCGAGATCGGTCGCATGGAGCTCGACAAGCTCTTCGAGAGCCGCAAGGAGGTCAACGACGCCTTGCAGATCACCATGGATGAAGTCGGTGACAAGTGGGGCGTCAAGGTGACGCGCGTCGAGATCCAGGACATCAGCATGCCCGAGGAAGTCGAGGACGCCATGCGGCTGCAGATGGCGGCCGAGCGCAAGCGTCGCGCCACGGTGACCGAGGCCAATGGCCAGCGCGAAGCTGCCATCGCGACCGCCGAGGGCGAGAAGCAGTCTTCGGTACTGCGCGCCGAGGGTGACAAGCAGGCCGCGATTCTGCGCGCCGAAGGTGAGCGTCAGGCCATCTATCAGCTGCGCGATGCCATCGGTGCGGAAGACCCGCAGCTAGTGGTCGGCTACATGCTGGGCCAGAAATATCTGCAGGTGCTGCCGGACATGGCGCGCGAAGGTGATCGCGTCTTCATTCCCTACGAGGCCTCTGCCTTGCTGGGTGCCATGGGCAGTTTCCGCGAGCTTGCCACTGAAGTCGGCGAGCCTACCAATGCCAGCAATGAAGGGCTGAGACGCGCCCGTCAGATGATGACAGGCGAAGCGGGCCTGGGCTGAGTGTATTGTGCCGAGCAGAGAGTGGCAGTAGGCTGCCGCTCCACTGAATATTCACCGCATCTGGAGCAAGACGATGACAGCAATGACTACCGATCATGAGCGCTTCCTGCAGGCCGCCATTGAAGAGGCGGAAAAGGGCTATGCGGCTGGCGGCGTGCCGATCGGCTCGGTTCTCGTCCATGATGGCAAGATCATCGGTCGTGGCCACAATCAGCGCCAGCAGAAGGGCAGCACGGTGTTGCATGGTGAAATGGATGCACTGGAAAACGCCGGTCGCCTGCCGGCCAGCGTCTATCGTGAATCCGTGCTCTACACCACGCTGTCACCGTGCCCGATGTGCAGTGGTGCCATCCAGCTCTACGGTATCCCGCATGTCGTGGTCGGTGAGAACCACACCTTCCTGGGCGCGGAAGACCACCTGCGTGGCCTGGGCGTCAAGGTCGATGTGGTCGACAACGCGCGCTGCCGCGAGCTGATGGCGACCTTCATTCGCGAGCAGCCGGACGTCTGGAACGAAGATATCGGTGAGTGATCGCGGCGCGGTTGTTGGTGGTAGCTGATGGAAAATGGTGTTCGTTAACACTATTCTGCTGTGAAAAGGGCGGAATGCTTGAAAAGCTGTCGGTCTGGCACCATGTCTTGGGTATCAGGCGCCAAGCCACGCTTTCGCTTGCATGACTACACGACCTTTGTTGCAATGCCACTTGCAGGAAACAGGGGCTGGCAACTCCCCACCTATCATGGAGAAGACGATGAAACTCAAGCAATGGATGATTCCCGCACTGGCCGCTGGCCTGTCTCTGGCCATCGCTGGTTGCGATAACGGCGATACTGACAAAGCTGCCCAGAACGCCGAGACCTCTGCCGAGCAGAGCGCCGAGCAGGCTGAACAGAGCGCCGATCAAGCGACTGACGCCGCTGCCGAGAAGATGGATCAGGCAGCTGACGAAGCGGCCGCAGAGATGGATGACGCTGCTGACAAGGCCGACAACATGGCTGACGATGCTGCCGAATCCGCCGATGCCATGGGCGATGAAGCTGCTGCCGAGAGCGAAAGCGCCCTCGATGCGACCAAGAGCGCTGCTTCCGAGACCTATGAGTCCGCCAAGGAAGGTGTCAACGACGCTGCTGACGCCACTGCCGATGCTGCCAAGAACGCCTATGACTCCACCAAGGAGCAGGCTGCCGAGCTGACCGACTCCGCTGAGCAGTCTGGCGACAACGCTGCTGCCGAAGCGAACGAGAAGATCAACTCTGCGCAGCAGGATGCCAACGAGTCCATCGACGAAGCGCAGCAGTAATCACTGGCCAGCGAATGCTGGCGTGATGCCTGTCGCAAGCCGTGTCACTGGCTGAGTGCGAGTGACACGGCCGCCGATACAAGAACGCCGTGACCCCCTGGGTCGCGGCGTTCTTGTATCGGCGACTCTTCGTGAAGCGTGAGTCAGGCCAAGGCCTGGGCACAAAAAAGCCCGCCCGAAGGCGTAATGCCAGTCAGTTAAGCCTATTCTCCATAAGCTGATCATGAGACCTTCCTGTGCCAGGTACACTTATTATGGGAAGGTCTCATGCATTTCAGCGACGCCATTGATGCCATTGCCAAGGCGGCACCCGAGGATTTCTCCAGTCTATCTGAGGTGCTCTCTCCCGAACTCATCGACAGCTGTCTTGAAGAAGCCGGCGTGGCCACATTGCGCAAGCGGCGATTACCTCTGGACATGGTGGTCTGGGTGAAGTGGTCCCCGGAATTCGGACCAGGCGCTAAGCTCTGATCAGACCGACCAG
>ERZ1673962.392-NODE-392-length-31572-cov-7.384015_pt1 | contig 31572 bp, 33 predicted proteins | sample MGYA00580188_ERZ1673962 | MGnify/ENA primary metagenome ERZ1673962 (study PRJEB41334, sample SAMN05608104) | rock metagenome | biome: terrestrial subsurface; feature: shale formation; material: shale | place: USA: Pennsylvania ... | reverse complement strand
TAGTAACAGATGAAGTTAAGCAAGAAATTGCTGAGTTAAAAGAAAAAGGTGAATCAGCAGATGATGTAAAAATAAAATTTGACTTAGATGATAGTAGAACACCAGAGACAAGGGCTAAAATTGCTGAATACGTAGAAGGGTACTACAGCAAAGATCCAGTTAGTGAAGGCACAAGTGAGTATAAAACAGCAAAAGAAACTGAGGTAAAACAGGCTAAAGTTGGTATGGAGGCTGAGCCGAAGGCGATGCCGGATACAGTGCTTGGTGAAACTAGAAAGATAATAGATGGAATTGGCGGCACATTAAAAGAAGCAACTGATAAAGTTAATGATATGAACTTAAAAGCAGCAGTAAAAAACTACTATACAGGTGAATTAGCTAAAATAAGTAAGAAGCAATCAATATTGAGAAAAGGTATAGATAAGCTAGAAAAAGCAATAGAATCTAATAATAAGTCAGCAAATAAATTGATCAATAGTATGAGAAAGTTGGCACTAGAGATACTGGCTAACATAGACCAAATGATGGTGAGACTAGAAAAAGCTAAATCAGTGAATAAAAAGCTAAAACAGCAAAAGCAAAAACTAGTAAAACAGATGAACAGAGTGCTAGACTCAATAGATAACATAGAGACAGCATATAAAGTACAGTATGGTGTTCCAAAGAAAACTACTGAGAAAAGATCAATTGGTGAGGTAACAAAATACAAAGATAGTGTGTATGGCCCAATGGCTGAACTAGGCGATAAGAGAGTAGCAGCACCAAGACAGGTTAATAAAAAAGGTAAACTAGAAGCACAAAGTACAGCTCTAAACAGAGCAGTAGAAGAGTTGACTAATGAAAAGATGATTGAGCTAAGAGATGAACTAAAAACAATGCCAAAAGGCAAAACCAGCTTGGGTGCTAAATTACTAGGCAGACTGCTAATTAATTACCCTGTACAAAGTCCAGTGCACAATATACTAAAGAGAAGTTCAGATAGTGTATTCGGTAAATTAGTTGGTAACCCATTTGCTGATGCCGGTAGACTACTGGAAGAACTACCACAAGGATTCAAAGACTTCTTTGTAACAGATGAAGAGAGTAAAGCAAGTCTGCTAGAAAATATGGAAACAATGAGAGGTTACTTGGAAGGCACAAAAATTGGGGATATTAAAATAAATGAAAGGGTGTATCACAAAACTAGCTCAAAAAGTAATATAGACAGCAATGGATTAGTTATGAAAACAGTGGTAAAAAATGGTGTAGAGTACAACTTCCCAGTTGATGTAATAGAACTAGTAGGTACAGTAAAAGATGGCAAATTAAAGGTAGACCAACAAACAGAAAATATACTGAAGTTCTATAGTGCTAAGATGATAGCAGATACTCAACAAATGATTGGTAAAATACTAAGATTCGATGAATCAGAAATTAGTCAATACTTAGGAATTACAGATCCAGCAGAACAAATAGAAATGAAGAACCTGGCTAGGCAAGGGATAGTAAGTGCTGCATCAGTAAGATCAGATATAGGGGCTGAGGTATACCAATCGTTAGGTATTAAGTTTACACCAAATACTCCAGAATTCACAGAAGAGTCGTTCAAAAGTGCACTAGGTGTACTAGTACAAGCAATAGCAACAGAGAATAACACGTTCAAAAGTGATTCAATGAAAGTTGGTAATAAGAACCAAACAATGCTGAAAGTGAACTGGGAGAATGTGCCAGTAGAAAGCGAAGCACTAATCAAAGCAATGAATAAACTACAGTACCTGAATGAGAACAGAAAAAGACCGCTACCAAGCAAAAAGCAACCAGAAGATAAATACGATAGAACAGTGATGAATACACAGAATCCAATGGATAAAAAGTCAAGTGACTTTCTGAATAAATTCGAGAAAACTGCGTACACAATTAGCCCAAAATTCCAGAAATGGTTAGAAATGGATGAGAAAACTGCACTAAAAGCAATGGGTTACGTAGATATAGAATCAGCAGACTTACATGTGAGTGAGGTAGGTGCACAACAAGCTAGAAATGACAAACTTGTAAGAGAGTGGGATATACTTAAGACATATGCTAAAGCAGTAAAAAATGATAAGTTCTATCTGAATTGGGGACAGACAGTAAGTGGTAGATACACAATCCTGAATGACATACAATACCAAGAAAGTAAATTACATAGGGAATTCGTGGTGGCAGAAGGTAGTGTGGAATCGGTAGATGTAACAAATCCAGACAGTAGACAAATGCTAGAAGCAAGTGTAATGCAGGGATTAGACATGGATCCAGATAAACTAAGTGCTGAAACAGCAACAAAAAACTTCAATAAGTTATTCAAAGTAACTGATGAAGGAATAGAAGTAACAGAAGAGGGTTCAATAAAAACAGCATATGAAGCACTAAGAAAAGGTGAAATAGATGCTGAGGCAATGGGTGAAGTATTTGCTGATTCAGAAGGACACCACGGGATAAGCTCAATAGAGTTGCTAGTAGATTGGGACACGGCAATAAAAACTGGTGAGAAGCTAGAAACACATGCTAATCTGGAGATAGATGCAATAACAAGTGGTATGATACTAACACTACTACAAATTGGTAGTGATCAAGCGATACGATTAGCTGAAAAAGGTGGGATATACACTAAACAAAGAAAAGTCGAGTTAGAAAAGTACGTAAAACAATGGTTAGGTAAAGAAGTAAACTTTACTCCAGGTGCACTGATTGAGGCTGGTAAGAAACATGCTTCTGCAATAGAGAATGGTACAGACCTAGAATTATTAAAAGGCCAAGAGACAGATCTAAATAACGATGCTGTATTCAAAGACTTGTACTCAACGATTGGTGTAGCAATGATTGGTGAAGTGCAAGCATACCAAGAAAAGCTAGAGAAATTAGCAGAACCAAGTGAGAATGAAGTAAAACAACTGGCAATGCTGAATGAAATTGGTGAGCTAAACCTAAAAAATATCCGGTCAATAGCAAAAAGTCCGGTAATGGTGTATATATACGGTGCTACAATTAGTTCAATTAAGAAGAAATTGACATACTCACTAGGTGTAGATACACTAGTTAAAACAATTAAAAAAGCAAGTAAGTTGCTGAAAGAAGGTAAATCAGCTAAGGATGAGTTAACGTTTGTGAATATGATGGTACCAAATAAAAAATACGTAGATGATTTCGGAGTAGAGTTGAAAGAGAAAATGCCTGCATGGAAGAAGCTGCTTCAATTAGATATAAGTGCAGAAGTAGTAGATGACATCAACGATGTAATCAATGCTACATTTGGTACAGCAATAGAAACTGCGTTCGAAAGCAGGTTAGGGTTTGTAGACAAAAACAGGGATGCTGCTAAATCTGTTGAAATGCTGGTATTCGAGGCTTATCAAGTGAGATTAGCTGATGAAGTTGAGAAACTACTGGACTCAAAATATGGTGAAGGTAGACACAAAGGTGAGAGATACAAGCTAAGTAAGGCAGACCTACAGCTAATAAACCAAAGATTGACAGACCAAGGTTATGGGCATAACATAGTATGGGATGAAGATAGTGGTAGAGTAAACCAGTCACTAAATAAGACTGGTCAAAAAGGTGGTAAATACTCAAGTAGTGTGCAAGTAGGAGATACAAAAGTTGGTGGGCAGATAAAAGAGTTTAAGCCAATGGTAAATACAGGTGCAGCTCCAACGATATCAATACACGCAATAGATGGTAGAATGATGTTAGATGTATTCAATTCAAATGGAATGAATGGTGGGAATGTGTATGATGCGGTAGTGCTAGGAATCAACAAAGGACTACTAACACAAACAGCAGATGCGTATAATACAAACATGATAGAAACTGGGTTCAGCAGATCAGTGCTTGCTGATCAACTAGGAATGTTAGAAAATATGCTAAGTACGATGAATGACATACAAGAAAAGCAAATGTTCAGTAAAATAGGAATGAGACCAAAAGGCGAATTAGCAGAAGACTATACAAATGAAGCAAACAGATTAGGGCTAGGAATTGGTAAGATGCTAGAGAGAATTGAGTTGGCTGAGCAAATTAACCAAGAAAGACTAGCAAATAGTGGGAAGGGATACTACTCAGGACACCTGTTCCAAATGGGTTCAGGAGTAGTTGAAATAAATGAAGCAGATACTAGAGCTAAGAGATTCCCACAAATAGATGCGGTTAAAACAAGGCTAAAAAATAAGTTAGAGCAAGATAGAAAAGTAACACAGCAAGAGTTTGATGGAAAATTAGATAATAGAACAAACTATGTGTTCAACTTGGATGATATTGCTAATAAAGTAACACAAGTAAAATCAGCAGCAAATGTGGTACAAATAGCACTAAAACCAGATGGTAAGAAATTAAAGGTAACAGACAAGCAGTGGGAATCACTAAGTAAAAATGATACAGTGGAGATAATTGGCAAATACCAAGTACCAGAGAAGCAGAATAGCCAAAGTCGGCATTACCACAACATATTAAAAGGTGTATTAAAGTCAGATGCGAATGTGGTGACACAAATGGACTTAAGTGAGTCAGGTAGAGAATTAATAGATGGGGTTTGGGTTAAACAGATAAAAGATGAGGGGAAAGCTCCAGTTCAGGAAAATGTAGATACAATACTACTAGAAGAAGTTAATAAATTAGTTGCTAAAGGTTTAATACCAAATTCAGCTAAAAACAAGTTAATTAAGGATGGTAAATTAATGATATCAAATATGAATCCAGAAGATAAATTGGATGTTAATAATATACAAGAAAGTCTGGTTAAATTGGCAGCTAAAATTGCTGGTAATGATCCAGAACAAGCAGTAGTAGAACATAGAATAGTTGAAGAGCATGATGAAAAACTAAGTAAAGAGTACACAAATATGTTCAAATCAATTAATAAAGAATTTATAAATGCTTCTGTATCAATTGGTAAAGAGTTCCTATTGGATAAAATAATAGAGGATGTTAATGAATTTGTACCAGGTGGATACAAACCACAAAAGCATTCAGTTAATATAGTAAATAAAGACGCTAGTAGATTAGAACTAGAACTTGCAACAAGTTTAGGATATGATGTTAAACAATTGGGAAAATTAAAAGAAACTTATCCTGCGGAAGTAGTAGAAGAAGTGGCCAAAAGTGTTGAGTATCAAAAATTGAAAAAAGAACACTTAGAAAAAAGAGTAACAGAACTTGAGAAGCAAGTAGAAAATATGGACATTAATCATACATTGGTTCATGAGTTGGTGCATGCTGCTGAGTACTTGTTCATGGAAAAGAAAAATAAAACTGCTAAAGAGCAAGCAGTTGCTAATAGATTAGAATTGCTGTTTGAAGAAGTTAAGAAAAGAAAGGGTTATAAAGAGTATACTACAGATAGCCCATACTGGACAAAAGATGTACATGAGTTTGTAGCTGAAGCACTAAGCAACCCAAGATTTATTAGGGAATTAGATGCAATGCCAACATATAATAAATATAATAAATTAAGTACAGTACTTAGAGCAATAGTAGATGCATTAGTAAGTATAGTAAGTACAAAGAACAATAAGGAGTCAGTATACGCATATGTGCTAGACGGATTAATAGCACTTATAGAAGTAGATAAAAAAGTAGCAGGTAAAATGACAGCAAATGAAATAATAAATCAAGCACTGGAGTGTAAATAATGGCATGTAGTAAAGAGAAACAAAAGCAGCTAGTCGAAGCGGCTAAGCTGGAGTATAAAAGATTAGCAGATATGCAAAAGCAAGGTTACGAGGAAGACTTGGAGAACGATGTACTAGACATACAAGAGTCAATGGATAATTTGCGTGCAGTAATATACAAAAAGCCAGAAAGAATCGTGGTAAGTGAGCCAAAACAACTAGATGCTGGATGGATTAATGAGCTAAACACAAATAAGCCCAAATTAGATAATAAAGTACCAATAACAATAGTTGGTGGTGTGGAAAAATCAGATGGTAAGTTGGTATACACATATAAGTACCTAAATAACAACAAAGAGTACAAAGTGCAAGCAGCAAGAGTAGTTGCTGATCAAGTAGATGCTAGAAATACTGGTAGAGTGTACGATATGTTAGTAAAAGAGTCTGGTGGAGAAGCTACGTTAGGTGGTATGAGCACTAGTGAATATAGTAAAGCAATGAAAGAAGTGATACTAAAGTTAGTTAATCCGACAGTAAAAAAAGACTCCCTATTAACAACTAAAGCTATATGGTCCCTACTTAATGATATGAAGGTAAATTCTGGGCAATACTTACCAAGAGACCACACAGTAAGTTTTCTACAAACTAAAGAAGTGGAAGGTGAAATTGCTGAATCAATATTTGATAAAGATTATAGTGACTACGGAGACATAAAAAAAGAGCTAATGAATACAGACGTATTCCAAAAAAGGGTAGAGTTTACTAAAAATGAGTTAAAAAAGTATACAAATGACCATACAATAGTACATGAACTAATACATGCGGGATCTGTTACATTTATGGCAAAAAACCCAAATCATCCAGCTACAAAAAGGGTGCATGATATATTTGAATTGGCTAAACAAGAGATAGGTGAAGGTGCTGATATAAACTTTGGGTACTGGAAGGAGAACAGAGATGAATTCCTAGCTGAGGCATTAAGTAACCCAAGAATGATTCGTGAACTAATGGCTATTAAGCCGAAGAATAAAATGAGCAAATTAAGCAACTTGTTTGAAAGCCTGGTAAACACATTACTTGGGATGCTTGGTATCGAAGGTAAACAAAGAGAAAGCTTATTTGAGTACTTACTAGATGGGTACTTTGCAATGGTTGAAAATCAATTCGTTAACAAAAATCCAAAAAATACTGCATTAGACGAAGATATAAAAAAAGAAGCAGATGTATTAAAAGCTAAGATGGGTAGTGATCCAGATGCAAGAATTGGTGAAACAGAACAAGACCAATTCCTGGGACAAGAAACACTAGACTTGGGGCAGGTACTGGCAGAGGAGTTCAATAACTACTACGGACTGGATGTGAAATCAGGAAACCAAGTACAAACAAAAGAGTTTGCTGATTTACAAAATACTATAGTAAAGACTTACCAAGATACAATGAAAGACTTAGGCACAGGTGCGTTAAACTTGAGAATGTTTGAGAACATGCAAGACCAAACAGCAGGTGAGATAGACTTACGAACAAATGAGATGCAGATTAGATGGAACAAAATGAGTAGATTAAGTAGAGTAAGTGAGATATTCCTACATGAGATAAATCACAAAATGTCAGCACATGTGTTTGCTAATAACATGAACTTACGAAGACTGATGGAAGATCTACGAGACAGTGCAATAAGAAGTGGAGTTACATATAAACTGTTCCTAGAGGGAATAGATAAACCTACTAAAGAAGAAATAGAAATAGCTAAAATGAAGTTTGAGTATACGTTTGACAGAACAGCAGATGTAGAAGAGTTCTACGCATACGCAACTACTAATGAAAATGTGTATAATGCTATAAAAAATGTAATGGTAGACACACCGCTAATTAAGTCCATAGAACTAGATCCAAAGAAGAAACAACCAATGCTGAAAGTACTAAATGTGCTAATTAAAACAGTGAATGATGTGTGGAGATTGCTAAGTGGACGTGGAGCACGTGGTGGTCAAATGATTGCTGAAATGGTAGCAACAATAGCAAGACTAGACGTTGAACAAGAACAAGCTAAGTGGCAAGCTGAACAAGGTGATGAAGGAATAAGTGGGTATGCTAAGGTAAAAATAAATCAATTAGATGAAGCAATAAAACCAGTTACAGACAAAGTTGATGAGTGGACTGAAAAAGCAAGTCCGAGACAGGGTGCTAAATGGATGGCTAAGCACATAGCTAAAATACCAGTACTGAATGAACTAATGGAAACAGGAATTGCTCAATTCTTATGGAGAACAGTAACCCAAGATACTACAACTGAAGATGTAGCAGATATGTACATGGTATTTAGACACAGTAAACAAGTAGTAGAAAAGCATACATCAGATATAAGAAATGGTACACTAAAAGTTGCTAAAGAATACTATAAAGACCTAGATAGTGCGACTAAAAATGCAATTACAAGAGTGGTGCTAGAAGGAGATATGGCACAGTTAAGTGCTGTTGAACTAAAAGAGTACTTAGCAGATGGTAAAAAAGTAGAAGCTGAGATAAATAGATTAGAAAAACTAGTGTATGGTAATGATAAACTAGTTGCTGATAAAGACAAAAGAGAACAAATAGAAGGATTGGTTGAGTACCTAATAAGTGGTAAAACAGTGGTACATAATCAACAAATAAATGCCAACAATATAGCAGCAAACTTAATGAGTGATACACACGGTAAACCAAATAAAGATATGGTAGCAAACATAGATAGATTGGTATCACTAAAAGTACTAAAGAACAGTGATGCTAACCAATTAGAATTACTAAGTGAAGTGGATGCGGACACACTAGATAAGACAATAACAATGTACTTAGGATATATAGACAACATGCGTAAAGATGCGGTAGTTGGGATATATGATCCAGTACCAAAAGGGTATACAAGAGCTGCAGATGGGTTACTAAGGTATGAGTTAATACCAGAAGAAGAAGTTGAGGCACAACAAAGCGTGCTAATGAAAAAGGTAGAAGAAAAGCCGTATACAATAGTAGAAGGTAAAAAATACTACTTAATGACTGGTAGAACTAAGTCAGTAGGGTTCAATGAAGGTGCGATTGGGTTGATATCACACACAACTGAGGGAATTCCAGTAAGTTCATTAATAAGAAAAAACAATGAATTAGCTGGTAACAATGGGTTAATTGACGGTGAATTAAGAAATAAGACGAAAAACATAATAAAAGCAATAAGTGAAAATGATAAAAACGTGCTTAAAAAGTTTAAGTTAGAAGCTGGTCAGTCAATGGTGCCTGTGTACAATCATCAAAATGAAATAGTAGATTACAGAATACAATTGACAAAGTTAGAGAAAGAACTGCACTTGCCAGATAGAGAAACTGAATTAGAAGATATAATGAGTAACACATTCAGCAGATCAATAAAAACATCACTAACTGCAACAGAAAATAAAAAGGTAATAGATACGATAATAGAAAATAGTGCTAGGGGAGTACTAGAAGATCCAGATAGTTATGTATTTGTGGAAGAATATACTGAAGAAGACAGAATCAATGGGGTTAAACGTGAGAAGAGGCATGATAGATGGGAATACCTACCAGATCATACTAAAGATTACATATTCAAAAAGACTGGAAGTAAATCAATACCAATACATAAAGATTTTGTAGAACTGATGACTGGTGAAAAAGATATAACAATTGGTAACTTTGCTAAGTTTGGTGTGGACATAAAAAAGTATCCAGTAGCAAGAGCTAGATTAATGGCACTAGAAGCGTATGTAAAAGAAATACTAATGTATGTAAAACAAGCAATGATTGTGTTAAACGGAAACATATTAGTTGGTAACCAAGTGAGTAATGCCATAGTAGCAATAACACATGGGATTGATCCAATTAAATATACAAAAAAGTTTAAACAAAGATGGCAACAGTTGAATGATTATAATGAAAAGGTACAAATGCTTGCTGAGTTAGAAGTAAAGAAAATGGCAGGAGAAAAAGTCGATGGTAAGATAAGACAATTAGAAAGACAGTTAGATGGTAACATATGGAATGAGTTGGTGAAAGATGGTCAATATACTGCGTTAGTGGAAGACATAAATGTAGAAGCTAAAATGGATGGTCAGTTAAAACAACAAATGCAAAAGTACATAGATGAAAGTAAATTTGGTGGGATGATTAATACAGCTAAGAACATGTTGTACATAAATAAGACAACACCACTGTATAACACAATGTTAAAAACAGTACATTATGGTGATGCCATAACAAGGCAGATAATTAAAGAAGAATTGGAAGAAAAAGCAATAAAAAGAGATGGTAAGGTAACGTCAAAGACTGAGAGAGAAATACTAAATTACCTAGATCAATTACTAGTAAACTATGGGTATACATTAAATAGATGGTGGGGATACGCAGAAAAGGCTGGTGGCTTGTTCTTTATGAAGTACTATCTCAATCAAGCTAGAGCATTGATGAGTATGGCAAAGAAAAACCCGACAAAAATGGCACTAATGCAAGGAACTCAATACTTAACAGGAGTAGATATAGCTGACCCACTAGACACCTATACAAATTCAGGAATAGACGGAGTTGTATATCGTATGATGTTTGATGACGCCCCAGGATTAATACTAGAGCCAAATATACTTGATTTAGTACCAGACTTAAGTTCTGCTCTCGTCATCAGATAGAGGTTCAGGATTGTCCTGCTCCTCCCTCCAATAAAGGTAAATGATCAATAAAACAATAGCGGCTACTTCCATAACGTACTCCTAAGTTTGGTAATAGTTGGTATAGCATAATAAATTGCCAAACCGACAAGTAATAACACAATAATCCAAAACGCATAAAAACTAGCAACAATGAATACTAATGCTGCTATGGTGATGAAAAAGTCACGTATATTCATCTGATACTCCTAGGTAATTTAGGTGGTGAAAACAATAGATAGATAGAAACAATAAATGATGCTACCATACCAACAAATAATCCTGCTTGCCCTGCGGCTGAGAACAAAGTACAAATAACTGCAAATATGATGAAGTCAAGTACTCCATCTGCTATACGATTATGGGATAACTTATATAAAATTAAAATGAAATTAAGTGCTGTAACAACACCCATGATTGCTAATGACATTCTAGTTCCTTCAATAAAGATTCGTTAAACTTAATAGCTTTATAAACATAGTTAACTCTGTATCTGTCACACTCCATGTAACCGTGCTCAAGAAGTACTCCTAAAAGTTCCTTGGCTTTATCTATTTTGAAGTTAAGTGCTTCTTTGTATGATAAATCCATAAAAGTCTTTGGGTCTACTCCATATAAGTAGTTGGTAGACTTAGCCATTCTAAATCCTTCCAAGTTGTTTGTAATACAGCAGTTCTTCAAGTAGCTTAGTTCCAAACTCAGAGTTCGAATAAGCTAAAAAATATGCTAGTTCCTCAGGAGTGAAGTTTACAACAACCTCCTCAACAGTTTCTGATGAATCAAATAATGATACTTGATTAGACATGATAACTCCTTAATAAAATAATAGTTCGCTATCAATAGTTCCGTTGGTTAATTGATAGAATCGTTGATTAGTCGTTGGAGATTCAAGACCTCCTAATTCTGCTTTGTAAGGTCCTACCTTGATGAAGTCAAGACTAGTCAGTAGTTGATTAGGGATAAACTCAAGTTCATATCCTGTATAAAGGCAAGTCTTGAGACCCTTAGATTGGCAATAATTGAGTAACTCCAATAAGATGTTGGGTTCCCATTCACCACCATAAAATAGCACTGCACTAACATGCGGGTTGAGGTGCTTATCAATTTGCTCAGTAGTTAGGAGTTCCCCATAGTTTGGGTTTCTGCTAAAAGTGCTGTGACATCCTTTACAAGCTAATGGACATCCTGAAATAGAAAGTGCTAGAGATATTTCTCCAGGCACTTCCGTTAAAACAACTTGATGGTAACTAAAATTAAGAGACATGGTAATGTCTTAAAGCAGCTTCGGCTTGTCTATCAGAACTAAATGCAGATACTCTCTTAAGGTATCCGATAACTCTAGTTCCATAGTCAATGTCAGTTGATCCACACTTTGGACAAGATGTTAAAGTTCGTTTGTCTATTGTACCACATTCATTACAAATAGTTATCTTTACATTAAAACAAAAGTACTCACAACCTTCCTTAGCAGCTACTTTGAATAGCTTCTTAAAAGCTTCTGCATTTGGTGTTGTTTCAAGGTTACAATGATACGCTGATCCACCATCCAGAAATTGTGAAGTTTCTGATCCGTGTAATGCGAATTTGTCCAGAACTGAAATAGATTCGTCCTCAACTAAGTATAAGTATGAGTTGTAACAATCTCTAAGAACTTGGTATCCATCAGCTTTGTCCCATTTAGCAAACTTAACTCCAAGATTCTCGGCTGGTACAAATTCTGTGTTGAACTTATATCCAGTTTCCTTAGCTTTGGCTGAGTTAAGATCTGCAATTTGCTTAAGTTGGTCAGATACCCAAGATGTGTAAGGTTCGTTATTTGATATTTCCAGATTAAGGTATTCTGCAGCTTCAACCATACCATTAACACCAATAGTTAAGAATTGCTTATCAAGTGATATGAAACCTGCGTCGTATACGTTAAGTAGTCCACCAGCTTGGTAATCCTCAATAAGTGCTCTATACGCAATTTGGTACTTATGGATCTTGTCCACTTGTTCCTTGATACTTCTGCCATCCTGAACTAATCTATTGTAGTTAATAGTGATAACGTTGATTGATCCCGTAGCTACTCCCCCGGCTCCTAATGAATATGAGAAATCATTAATTGAGTCAGATACATCGTTCTTAAGTCTGCAACAGCTAGATAGTGCATGAGCGTTCTTTGACATAAATGTAAAAAATGAATTGCCTTCAGCATATTCTTGAGCTACAAAATCCTCATAGTCTGAGTCAACTAATCCCTCATCAGTAGTTAAACAAGCAGAAGTGATTACTGGGAAAGTTAAGATAGATTTCTCACGTTCCTTATTAATCCACTTCATAAAGAACTTCTGTAATCCATGAAGTCCTTCATAGGTTGGTTTAGTGCAGTCTTTATCAGGAAATGAAAAATTACCAAACATAGCCTCAAAGTACGGTCTATCATAAATTGAGATATTCCAGAATACTGATTGATATCCTCTAGCAGCTGCAGGTTGGTTAATTGCGTAAACAACATGTTGTAAATGATTAGCTACCTCATATGCATGTGTATCTAAATAGTTATCTCCATAGTCCTTTCTAGCAAAGTAGTCAAAGTACATTAAAAATTCAACAGTTGCAACAGCTCCAGCGAACTGTGAGCTAACTGCGAATACTAAGTTAACAAAACTACCACAGAATGATGATAAGTGCTTAGGCGCTGCTGATTCACCACCTAAATCAGTAAGTCCTTTTTCTAAAAAGCTCCACATATTAATCGAAGTACAGTATGGCATAAGTGATGTTTCATCATGAATGTATATTTCATGTGATTCAATTTGCCTATTGTACTCCTCTGCTAATTCTATACCAAATAATTCTGTAATTTTGTTAGATACTAGAGTACGATTAACTTGGATATTAATATCCTTATTAATTTCTGCTGATAAAGTTGCTAAGTTCTTTGAAGTTACGTTGGCGTTTGCGTCCAGTTTAGATCCGTTTGCTGCATTAGTTGAATTAATATAGTGTTGGATATAGTCTATTTTGTTTTGGATTTGGTCTTGTGATAATCTGATCATCGTATTCCTTTAAGTTTGATTTTTGGGTAGTAATTATAGTGAAATAAAACTGTAAATTGGTTGAGTTAAAGTATCACTAAATGGTCACTGGAGAAGGGTTAGTAATTAATTAGAACACTCCGAGGAGTGCTCTGTTAATTACTTGCTAATTTACAAGTTGAGTAATTAGCTGTGTATAATGTTGCTGGATCCTGATTAGGATTTTTTAACCATTTCTCTCCAGGCTGTTTATTGCCAGAAAGCCACTTAGCAGCTTGTGTTGGGCACTGCTCTCTACTAGAGATTTCCTTAACAGTTTGCTTAAGACATAATTCTGGGTTGTAACCTAGTTTAACTTCTTCACCAGATGCTATTACTTTAATGTCATTAAGAGCATCGATCATTCCATCAATGTCATTCAATAAATACGCATCTTTAAATTCTTGAAGCTCCTCTTCTAACTTATCCATGGCTTTTTCAAAGTTAAAAGTGGTACCATAACGAACTTGGTTCAGTTTCATAATATCTACAAGTGGTTTACTCATTACTTCTTTCCTGGTTTAGTTGGTTTCTTAGTTTTAGGTTTACAAGCCATTAGTTACCTCCTAACATTTCTTTAAGCTTAGCTAATTTAAGCATAGTGTCAGCTTGTTGAGGTGTGATATCCTCTTCCTTAATAAGAGTATTATTAATAATATCGTCAATTAACATTAAGTTATGGCAAGACACACAATAGTCTTCGTCATAAAGACCAAATTCTGGGTCAAAATCAACTTCAGTTGGCTCAGCATTTAATGCTTGTAACTCTTCTTCAGTAACTTCAACTTCTATTAAGTTTACCTTATTTCCATCAATATCAATTTCGAAAGTGTCTCCAGACTTAGTTTGAATAAATCTGTATTCCTCAGAAATTGCATAACTAAGATCTGCTTCAAATAAAATTTGTTGCTTCTTAGTAGCTTCTGGACCTGTATTGAATTCAGATAGGTAGATAAATTGTTTCATAAAAAATTCCTTTTATTGGGTTGGTTGAACGGCTAAGCCGAAAACTAAACTGCCATCTTAGCTTTAATTGCTGAGTAAGACTGGTAATTAACTAAGCCAAAGTCAGACATAGTGAAATCGTCAATAGACTCATATGAGGCGTTTCTGAAGTACATAGTAGGTAATTGGTAGTGATTTGGATCTCTAGATAACTGCTCATTAACTTGGTCCAGGTGATTCAAGTAAATGTGAGCATCCCCAAAAGTATGGATGAATCGTCCAGGCTCTAGGTTACAGACATTAGCAATCATCATTGTCAATAAAGCATAAGAAGCTATATTGTATGGTACTCCAAGAAATGCATCAGCTGAACGCTGGTACAGTTTACAGTCAAGTTTGCCATTAGACACATAGAACTGAAACATAGTGTGACAAGGTGGTAATGCCATCTGGTCAATCTCTGAAACGTTCCATGCAGATAAAATTAACCTTCGAGAATCAGGATTATTTTTTATATCTTCAATTAGATTACCTAACTGATCAGTAATAGTCTGTTCATATATTCTACCATCTTTCTTACGATAAGAAGTCATATCTCTCCACTGTTTACCATAGACAGGACCTAATTCTTTTCTAGTATCAGTATTGATATGACCAAGAGCTTTACCTTGGTTATCAGCATTAGCAGTCCAAATGGTTTGCCTACCAATCAATTGTTCTCTTGGTAAACCATATTGAATCTCTGCTAGTCTACGTTCATCAGTAGATCCTTCCAGGAACCATAAAAGTTCTGCAATAATCCCTTTAGTGAACATCCTCTTAGTTGTTATAAGAGGAAATCCTACAGATAGGTCAAACTCCATCTGAGGACCAAACAGAGATATAGTTCCTGTCCCAGTCCGGTCAGATTTGGTTGTGCCATTATCTAAGATAGACTTTAAAAAGTCATGATATTGTTTCATTCAAAATCCTTTTACCTAGGTTAGCTATATCTATAGAAGATATGCTATGGTTGGTGTTATTAAGTTCTGCATTAGTGCTTACATGCAGTAACTCGTGCTCTGATGAATGATTCATTGGTGGCGGTAATGAATTGTTAACAATTCTAACAGTTGTGCCTCCAATTTCATTAAGCTCAACAGAAAACCTACAGTCAGACATAATAACTATATCTGCTTTAGACTTACTAATGTGTGCTTTAGCAAGTTTTGCCCAAACATCGTCTCCAAAGATTGGTTTGATTGTGTCATTACCAAGTCGTTGAAGAAATTCTCTGAAGTTAGTGTCAAAACCATGTTCACCATTAGTATAGTCAATAAGATTAATCTTAAATCTTTCAGAGTTATTCTTGTACTCATCTAGTTGCTCCAATGAGATTCCAAACAAAGTGGCTGCAATGCGTTTCATAGGTGCAGCATAAGACATTACTTCAACAGACTTACCTTGAGATTCAAAGTAAGTCTTGAGTTGTTCTGCGGTCCAGTCCTTTCCAGAACGAGCCTGCCCTAGTAGTTGAATTATCCGTGGCATGCTAGGCACTCTGATCTATCCACTTTGTGAGTAGATTCCTCGTTAAGGCTGTGTACATAGTATAAAGACTGAAGGTAGGGATCTTTAAGAGCCAATCTATGCAACCTAGAAATTTCTTCTTCAGATTCCTCCATAGGAAGGTAAATATTCAAAGATTGTCCTTGACCAATGCTATCAGGTCCAGAATTCATAATTCGTTGACGTTGTGAACCCATAAGAATAGTGGTCTCAGGATTAACTTCAAAAGCAGTTTTGAACACTTCCTTCTCATTGTCAGACAGCCAAGATTCACCTTGAACAGATCCTTGAGCTTCAGAGATACGTTTCATCACTTCTTTAGTATATTGTCCACGTTCTTTCATAATAGGTAATAATACAGGGTTAATTCTATACACAATACCTCCAGCAGTTTCCTGTTCATACACATTAGCATATGTAAGGTTGATTCCTTCCGAGTATCCTCCCATGATGATTGCAGTAGATTTAGTTGGAGGAAAAGCAAGTAAGTGACTATTACGTCTACCATATCCTTCCATCCATTCTGGTTCACCTAGTTCAACAGCCATAAGTTCAGATGCTTCACGTGACCTATCAACAAGTAGTTGAGTAAGTTGTTGGTTAAACATAATTGATTCAAAGTTACCATAAGACCATCCTTTAAGTTGGTAATAAGAAGATAGTCCAAGTTGACCTAGACCTAGTGCTCTAGATTTCTTTGTAAAAGCAATTATCTTTTCAAACCCTGGTTCTTGTCGTGCTTTGATAAGCATATCTTCAATAACTGCGTCTAAGAATACTGTAGCAATTTGAACTGCTTTAGTATCTTTCCATTCATCGTATTTAACTATGTTCATAGAAGATAGTACACAAGTGAATGAGTGATTCTCGTCGTTCATAAGAGCTATTTCTGCACATAAATTAGAGTGATTGACCTTAAATCCCCTGTCCTTGTACATTTGGGGAACATTTGCGTTTACTTTATCAAGAAAGAAAAGATAACCTTTACCAGTAATCATTTTAGTACTAAGAATTCGTTTCCATATATAGTCAGCTCTAGCAGGGTCACGTTTAAGCAATTCAGTGAACTCTTCAGTAATGTTCCAACCAATATTCCAACCGTCGTGGTCTGCTCTAAGTTGAGCAACAAGTTCATCAAAATCTGCATGCAATGGGTTTAGGTACTGACCTATGTTTCCTCTACGAGACCCTTGACTTACGTCTTTCATGTCCTTTACAGCTCCCTCAGCAGGTTGCATTATACCATTAGCAGTACCTCCTTTGGATACTTCAGAGCCTCTACATCTAACTAAATCTAGACACCAAGAAGTTCCATAACCACGTTGTGTTAGTTGTGCTATTTCAGTACGTGCCATGTAAAATCCTCTAATAGAGTCAGGTAAATGCGTACCAGAACAAGCGATTGGGTGTCCTCTAGTGTTACCCATATTAGTTAATACAGGTGTAGATGGAGATAACCAACCCTTCCACATAATGTCGAAGAAAGCATCAAACCAACTAGTATAACCGTATTCTGTTGGTATAGGAAATTTAGTTAGTGTAGCTGCTTGGTTAGCAATTCTAGTGTACATATCTTTAGGTGTTTCACCTCTATCTAAGTACTCTTGATTAACTAACAGCTGGTATGCTGCTGTAGTATACCAGTCAGGAGCTAAACCACCTTTTTGTAATTGCTTACGAGTATGAGATAATTGCTCGTATTTATTCATTGGTTGCATTAGTATCTCCTTGAAAAAAACTAAAGTTATCAAACTTCCAGTTACGTCTGTACTGTGTAGTGTTAGCTGAAAAGAAGTCATGAACTTTAATAGAGTTAACCCCTTGGTAGAACCAGTCCGCTATGGGATTAGGTTCATTTGGGTATAACGGTTCAAACCCCATATCATTTAATACTAAATTGGCTCTAGATCTAATAAATATTTTAAGCTCTTCTGCTGTGATGTCATTGATATGTGTATCATTAGAGTATACATAGTCAATAACTGCATCCTCGTGTTTAACAATTGTTTCAATAACTTCTAAGCATTCAGCTGTATGTTTAGCTTGATCTATAGGCTGCTTTGTTGAAGATAATTCATTTATATATTGATTGTGTAAGAATGAGGCAAACACCCCATGCAATTGCTCATCTTGTATAACGTAATCCACTCCAGTTAAGGTCTTTTTAATAAGATTGTTACCATTTGCTTTGAAAGACTTAAGCATAGCGAAGTTACCAAATAATAAGCTCTGCTCAATAGCAGCTATAGTAAACAAAGACAAGGGCTTGTTTGCTTCTAGATTAGTCGTAATATCCTTTAGCAAAGTAAGCTTGTTCTTAATAGACTTAACAGCTTGCTGTTGTTCAGCAGTTTCACTTGGGTCTATGTTAAGCACATCTGACATCTTCTGGTAGAAAAAAGCGTGTACAGACTTTTCCATACGTGCTATTTCAATACAACACCCTTGAATTTCCGAGTGAGGGAACCAAGAAGCGAATGTCTCCCAAACCTCCCCAACAGTTTGTTCTACTTCAACAAATGATTGTAGAGTAGTGACTGCCAGGTTGTGTTGAGATGGTGTCATCTTAACTAAATAGTCTTGTTTGTCTCCTTCAACAGGAATTTCTTGTGCAGCCCAAGTCACGTCCTGTTGCTTCTCCATAACTTCTTTAGCTTCTGGGTACAAATACTTACCAAAAAGAGGATTATGTGTCTCTATAGGCAATAAGGCCATAATTAGTTCAACTCTCTTTTAAATGGGGCAGATACGCTAAATTTAACAGATTTGCTGTTGTACTTAGTAGTAGTTCCTGGGATAACTCCAGATCTCTTAGTTGGTTTAAACGTTCCAAAGTCAGAACCTAAAACTACCTCATTACCTGCTAGTAATTCCTTTTGGATTATTGACTTAACGTCTTCTAATACAGCCGACGCTGCAACTTGGCTAGTTCCCTGCTTATCAGCAAGTGATTTAATAAATTCTTTTTTAGTCATGTAGACTCCTTATATAAAAAGTTTATAGTTTTTCCACAATTGCGGTGGGATTGGATTATAGCTAACTATTGCTTATAGATAAAGTAAACAGTTCCGTTAACTCTTTCCTCATCTTCAGTTCCCGATTCATAATCTATCCAAAAACCTCTGTCTGAATCGTTATCTGATTTCCAAGCTTCCCTATTGAAATAGTAATGGTATGCTTTGTTAATGGTACATAATATACATTCGTCAATATAGTTTTCAAGACGTTCGTCTAAAAGTTCATCTGCTTCATCATCTGTTAGTACTAAGTAACCAGAGTCTACTTGTGATTCTACATCGTCCCAGTCTTCTCCTGTATGTTCCATAAGTGCTACTATTTTTTCATGTTCTTCGGAATCAATCGTATCTTCCAATACAACTTCTTCGTAAAACATTTCAAGCCGTTCGTCTGCGTCCAATTTAGCTACATCTTCAGACATTTGCCAGACAAAGTATTCCTGACCTAATTCAAAATAGACTATTATTGAGTTAATTTGCTCAGTTGTCATAAATTACTCCTTTGGTTCCTCAAATTCATTAAATTCTCTAGTACTCTCAATATCTACAGTGAATGTTGCTGTTCCATCAATAAGTATTAATTCAGAATCACAATCATCAGATAGTTCAATAGCCTCATCAATAGAGTCTGCTTCTACCTCTTGATAAAAGCACTCTGTTTTAGTTTGGTATACTTTATAAATCATAATTATTCCTTTTGGTTTTATATAATGTTGTCATAGTACTCCTTAAGTGTACAAAATTTGGATTAAAGTTAATAGTAGAGCAGCAATAACAGAGGCCCAAAAGAATGGTTCTTGGTGCTCTGGAGGTATATTAGTCATCTATGAGCTCCTTTAAGTAGTTGGTCCCGATTAAGGTGTGTCTGTGTCTAGTTATTGCAACAAAATAAAGACATAGTTCTGATCTACGATCTTCTTCAGTTCCTTTAAAACTTGATGATAAAGCGTCCCTTAAAGACTTATCTATATCTGGGTCAAGTTCTACAATGTCCCTAGTGATTCCCTTAGACGTATGGGCAGTCATAAGTTGCAAATCGCAGCATTGTGATTTGTGTGATTCTGCTTTATCATGGGCTTCAATAATGTCATCTTTATTAAAATTAAGTACAAGCTTAATAGCTGAAAATGTAGCTGAGTCAAGTTCATCCAAATTCATGAGATAAGAATATAAAGATTGCTTCTCCTGTTGGTGTTTAGGCAATTTTCCATAATTATCAACTAGTTCCTGGAAATGCTTAAGTTCAGGATCCTTCTGCATAAATCCGGGCTTAGCATAGATTACAGCAAGTGGAAGTTTAAACATCTGTTTGATCTTAGCATTGTGTGATAAATGGTAAGGCTCATTTGCCTTGTTAAGTTCAATCATTTTAGCAATAAGCGATGCATTAGTACGAGTTAGATAAGCCCTAGATTTAGGTTTTACTGTGTCAGTATAAACCATTCCATTAAATACTGCGTCAGGTTCCAAGTGCTTACGAAGAAATGCTTGGATCACTGGTGCATAAGATTGGTCAACCCTAAATGATTGTGAAAGAGTCAATTTATGTGCATTTGGAAATCGAGCAAATCCATCGATAAGTTTCATAAAACTAAATATACGTTGGTTACGATCCCCAACAATAACTAATTGATCCGTTGGCACTTTCTGAATAATATCAAGTGCCATAGAAGACATATCCTGTCCCTCATCAACTAATAAACGATTGGTATGTGGTAATTTAATAGTACCATTCATAACAAATATATGAAATAATTTTAAATAAAAAGTATGTGTTATTGGCATACGTCCAGTTGCCATAAGGTTAAGAATTTGCTTAACAGCTGGGATTAAGTTATATTGGAATGAATCGTCCTCCATACCGTCTACATAAGACTGTACATTGAGATACTCAGATCCACAATAATCATCTACAATACGTAAAATTTCCGGGTCTTTACCAAACGGCCTACGAACTGATTTAGGTATATCCCTCCAAGTTAAAAAGGATTTTACTTGTCCAAGTTTATAAACTTTAACAATATAATGATATGCAAATGAATGAAGTGTTGTGACAATAGCATTAGTACCAAATGCTGAACGTGCTTCTTTAGCTGCTAAGTTACCAAATACAAGATAACGTACAGTTGCTGTAGGATTGGTGTGTTTATAACGTGCAATAGCTTCAGCAAGTGAGGATGATTTAGCTGCACCAGCAGTTGCTAATATAGCTAGTTCAGAATGTTCACCAGATGATACTTCATCGAAGATTGCTAGTTGTTGGTTGGACCAATTAAATGACATTGAAGTTCCTTTGGTGCGGTGTGTAAGCTTGCTTTCCACTTGAAAGCGTCATGTGTAAAAATATGTTGAAATTCTGTATTAATCCATTTGATTAACTTTGGAGTTACTTTGATTGCTTTAGGGTTATGCCAAGTAAATCCTATAGGTCGCTTGCCCTTTAGTAAAATCCCTCTTACAGGATCCTTTGGTAGGATTTGACCAGTTCCTCCATAAGGATAGTGGAGTTCAATCCAGGAAATTGACTTAGCTCTGACATGTTTTTTATCAAGATATAAATTAGGGTATGGTTGGTTCATAAATATTCCTTACTATGAGTGTTTAATACAGTCCTCAAAATTAAGGAAAAAGGACTGTATTAACCACTCCGAAGAGTGATTAGATTATGGTAATTCTGGTTCAACATACTCAGTAGGAGTTGGTTCAGAATCAGATTCGTTAAGTTCAACTTGAGGTTCAATAGATTTGATTGGACTCGTTGACTTAGGTGCTGGTGGCTGTTTCAAGATAACTTGAGTTGCGCCAGATTCATCAGTGTCACCTAAAGTGATGTGAGTGAATTCTGGGAACTGAGGAAATGAATCAATCAATAAAGGTCCTAAGACTCTTTTAATAGAAGCAGACGAATCTGGGTTAGTTAATGCTTCAGCAATAATTTGGTTCATTTCAGTTTTGTTGATTGTCAGTTGGATTTGTGGTTTAGTAATCTCCATTTGTTGTGATTTCCTTATATATTTAATTTGATTGGTCATTCTGGACCACCATAGACTTATCAAGTTCAACTAGAGATTTTCTAAGCTCAACAGACATTGCGTCCAATTTCTTAGAACAATCTCTAATAGTTTTACTAGATTCCTTGCTAGAACATACATGATGTGCTGCTATAGCACCAAGAGTTCCTTCCAGAACTTCTTGGTACTTATCTAGTGTCTTTGGTTGAGTCATTAGAATATGTCCGCATCAACTGTTTTAGTTGCAGTTGTATCTTCAGTTGCAGGAACTTGTCCAGCACCTTTAATTAGTTGTAACTCTTGGATACAAATCTTGTTGTTTTTATTTTTATACTCAATGCTTGCATTAGCTTTAGCTGCTGTGATTGCTGCTTCAATTGCTAAAGGTTCAGTTTTTCCACTATCAACTTCTGCTTGTGAAAGTCTTGTTGTAGTGAATAAAGTATCCATGTTAAGTGCTTGGTTTCTCCAAGCTTTCTTACCATCTGCATCTAATGTCACTAAAAATGATGAAACACCAGTAAATTGTTTACCGATTAATGTTTGCCATCTTTCAACATTCTTAACACCTGCTTTGGCAAATGTTACAGTACCTGGAGTAATTCCTACACCGAATTGAGCTGCATCAAGTCCACAAATTTTCCATAAGTTGTTGATTTGTCCAATAACTCTAAGGTTATCATATTCTGCGTTTTCATCAGTAAGGTGTACTTTCTGACCATTAACTGAATATTCCCCGGCTCTTACGTTACCATCTTTATCTTTACCAACTTTTTGTTTTAAAAAGCCAGTCCAGCTGATAGTTTTCCCTTCAGAGTCCTCACACTCAAGATAGAATCTTTGATCATCAATCTCATAAGCTTCAGTAACTGTTAATAAGTGTGCACCGTCAGTATTTATCTTAGTACCACCTTTACCTAATTTGTTTTTATCGGCTTCCGACATATTGTTAATTGCATTCATAATAATGCTCATAATAAATCCTTTATATTAAATTTTAAAATATTCCAGCCGAGGCTGTACATAAACTTAGTCGACTTAGTTTAGTGACTTGGCGGTCAAATTTGTTAAGGATTAACTTTGTAAAACTCTTTAGCAAATCCGTCACTACACATAGATCGAATGTCTGCGTCACATTTTATGCTTGACTTAGCCCATTGCATTTCAGGTATAAGATCAACTGCACTTTTATGAAAATAAACTAAACCAGGCTTAGTTCTACCAGGTCTAATATACAATTCGGGTATTTTTGGGACATCCTCCCATTTTGTGTAAAGTTTCTTAGGCATAGTAAAGTTACCCCATAAACCTGTTAGTTTTGTCCAAGGACTACCATATTGCCAAGGTTGATAAGAGTGTTTGTACTTTCCTAGTTTTTCTTTTAATCTGCCTTTAGCAGGATTTTCTAAGACCCACCACTTAGGATTAGCCTCTTCAATAATTCTAAGACAATGCTTTACTAATACCATACCTTTCTCTAAGTCTCCTACATGGTTAAAACATTTAGCTGTACTAAACTCAGTACATACAGGGTTTGCTATAATCCCGTGTACATTTTTAGGAGGTATGAAGTTTTCAACTCCTGGATCTTCTCCTATACATATTACTTCATAATCTGGATCTAATTGGTAATATTTACTATCACTGCCCAGATCAGCACATAAATGTAAAATAATTTTCTTTGTGGACATTAAAGACTCCTTAATACTTCAACTAAAGACTCAACTTGCTCATCCGTAGATGACTTCAGTAAAGCCTTAAGACGCTTACCATTAGATGCCTCATTTTCTGAAATGTCGACATCAACCGCATCCTCAACTAATTCCTCAAATTGGGCTCTAGATAGTTTTAGAACATACCCAGGATTTGGTGAAAACTCTTTCATAAGTTCCCTGATTTGTTTGTTAGTTAGTCTGTTCATTGTAGTGCTCCAAAGTTGCTTTGATACGATCAAGTAATACTGTTGCAGGTGGCTTAGTAGGTGGTTGAGGGAACTTTAATGGATAACCTGGGTTGAGTTCTACTAGACCTACAGCATGGTTATGTTCCCGTTCATACTGCTTCACAGTATCATTCCAATCCTCATCGTACTTATGTACAATATGCAGGATGTGTTCTGCTATTGCTTCGTTAGACATTGTACTCATTGTTTAGTTACCTCCCAGTCATCTTCAAATTCAGTATCTAGTTCAGTGTCTATGTTGTCTCCTGACCAATAGTCAAGGTCACATTCACAGCTAAAATACATTTGCTTTGCTGCTTGACTAGCTTCTGCTTCCATATTAGCCTCTTAAGTCAAACCTAATAGGTATAGTTATGTATCCCTTATTAGGTTCCATTGGTTTGATGTATAATAGAGCACTGATTAACAACCACTCCATCATGCATCCACCAGTTGCTCATCTACCACTTTCTTAGACTTAGTCAAAATATCTTCTAAATCAGAAACAGAGTTTCTAACAAATTTGAATGAACCTTCAACTAATTTAGTTTTGGTAGTGTTAGACTCATCAAATACATCACATGAGTATTTGAATGCTCTATCTTCCATTACTGTTTCAACAACAGTACTAAATGATTCTTCAATAATGTTAGTATGTTCTTTACCTTTAGTAGTAACATAACGCTTAGAGTTTGGTGCCATACCAACTTTAGGAGGGTAATGTGCTGTTACATAAGTAAACTTACCATACGTTAATGTTGCAGACTTAACACACTCAAGAATTTGTGTGATTGAGTTGTTATATGCATTCCACACATCAAATCCTGAGAAGTGCTTAGCTGCCCATCTATTGAATAGCTTAGTCATAAGCGTAAATGTGTCAAGTAGTAGTCTATCAACTCTATCATCTGATAATACTTTGATAATTTGCTGTTCGATTTTATCCACCATTTCGATGTCTTCAATATCAAATTCATGGTAAACTTTTAAAAAGTCAGAGTCATCTTCTGAGACAGCCTTACCATCAAAGTTAAGTATGTAAGTTCTCTTTTTATCTTCTGGTGAAAGTTGTGCAAATGCAAAAGATTTACCAGAACCTGTTTCACTAGCTAGTAATACAGGATAGTGACTTGTTAGTCTTTTTCTATCTGCCAGCTTAATATTTTCTAGTGTCATAAATATTTCCTTCGTTCTTTAATAAAATTAATTACTCTGCGATAAACAGAGTTAATGTCTTTTGGGATTAGGAATGAGTTATTCAAATGTAGAATAACTTGCTCCAACAATTTGTGATCAGCCCCCCGTTCCACTAATTGGAATGCTGCTGATAACAAATAACGAGTTCGGCTTCCTGGTGGAGCAGTAGAATAAGTACTAAACTCATTCAAAATGTCGTGTAGCTCCAGTGAACAACTGAGTTGAGATGGAACGAGCTCTTGTTCAGGTACTAAGTAATCATCAACAACTAGTGGTGATCCCTTGTTATAAATTACAGTAGAGTCCTTATAGGAATAGAATTTCTGTGAAGGTTTTTCCGATGCACGGTCAAGATCACTGACAAGATTAAATTCACGTACTCCCATTACTAGTCTACGATACTCATGGTGAGTGACTGGCCTATTAAGAGGCAAAAGTACACGATACTTAAACAAATTATTGGGATCACTTGTGGTTCCTAAAATACACTCAAGTTGTTCGTCAGCTAATTGTAGAAGTCTGGCATGTATGTCAGTGGATGTATAATCCACGTCCAATATAATAAATTGAGCTTCTCCACAAATGTTATGTAGTCCTTGTTCCATACCTATGTATGGAAATGGGGAATACATATAATCTTTAGACAGTAATTGCGTTAACTGTTCAAAATAGCATTTGATGTACCTAGTATAAAACTTAATGTCATCCCTATCAGATTTAGTAAATCCTGGTAGGGGCCGTATAGATAGTGTTACTTGCATAATCGTATTATACTATAAATTAGCAAAAGGTTCTATTAAGTACGTATGCTTGGTTTGCTCATCAATACTACGCTGTAATGAAGAGTTAACATTATTAATAAAATCAACTAACTTATCTTCATTAACACAATGGCACTTCATATCATAGATAATTGAAGCAAACAATAGTAATGGGTTAGATGATGCATCTAACATATCGATCAATAACTGCTTATTTGCTATAATGTCGTCATTTAAGTACTTATTGATTGTAGCTGAATTAGGTTTCTTATCAGGTTTAGTTGCCAATAAGGGAACATCTGCTCCAGATGCTAGATTACCAAGGATACCACTAATATCAAATAAGGTTGGTGTTTCAGTAGCTTCCAATATAATAGAATCAGCATATCCGTAATATAACGTATCAAACTCACAATGTTCTGGCAACACCTTCAACATAAGTTGATTAGCGATTGATAGTGCTACAAACTTATACTCAGCTTGAGTTATAACTGAATTAACTGGCATTATAATAGTAAATGCATGCTTATTAGACTTATCAGTGCTGGTTGCTATGTAATGGTTGGTTGATGCTAAGTACTTACTAATCATATCCATAGATAGAAAAGATTCTTCTACCTTAAGTACAATAAATTTAGCGGATTCGTTGACAAATGGGTTAAAGGTAGAATCTACTGAAAGTAGCTTACCAATAGACTCAATAGGACGGTTCTCAGCTATATTATTAATTGGTCGTTCAGTAACATGTCCTGGGACTGCTCTATAAGAGTACAATGCTTCCAGATTCTTAACAACTGGTACAAAAACAAATGAATTAGTCTTATCATTGTATGATACAGTTGCCACACCCTCCAACTTAGAGTTAACTGGCTTAAGAAAGTTCTCTAATGAGGCTTTATTAAGATGTTTGGTTGAAATGTATCCACGAGTAATTGCTTTATCAACTGGTAAAGTGTTATCAATAAACCCTTGTTGCCAGTCATTAATAAATATCTCATAATCTTTCAATTCAAGTGTGTCAGCAAACTTAATTAAATGTTGTGCTGTATAATCACAGAAGTAGATTGCTGATATTAATGTATCTTTATCAATAATACGCCTGTTTTGGGCTAATGCCCAAGTTGCAGCAATACGTCCCATTTTAAATGCTCTACCAGACATTTCAATACCTTCCACAGAGTCACCATCCTTAAGTAATAAATACTTAGATAAATCCTGAGTGTAACATTTGTAGTCGTCATAAATTGCTTGAGCTTCATCATCAAACATAATTACTGGGTCAGCTAAAGCTTGTTTGATACACTTAAGGAAATGCTCATCAAGTTTAGTTGTGTACTCCTTAAGGATTACCCTAGCTTCTGCTTGAAGTTGTCTACGTTCTGCTGGTGATTTTGGTACATATTCATTTTCAAATTCCTCAGCAGCATTACTAAATACAACAGATACTCTACGAGCAAGTGATGTTGTAAGCATTGGTACAAGTAGTTTACGAACGTTACCCTCAATATAGAATGGTGCTGGTGAACTAATTCCTAATAAGTTAGGAAACATTCCATTAACAGATTCTTCTTTAGATTCCTGAGTCTTAAACTCTGGAGATACAGATTCCCCCATGTCATATAGAGTTGAGAATAATTCTAATACCTCAACAATAGAGGAATTAGATTGAATGGCAAGACCTAACTCAGATGCGAATAAAGACTTAATACCAAATGAAGACTTAGACATTCTGTTAAGAGAGGTTGTTAAACCTCCTCTGGTAGATGCTAATGAAGTAATAGGTGTTTCCGGTTTATCAATTAAGTGCTCATACTCTTGGTAAGTTACGGCTGATTCATCTAAATCAGGTGTTGATTTCTTTGCGTCTCTAATAAATTTATTTCTAGCCTTTTCTTCGAGTTCAACTTGTTGTTGCTTATTAATAAGCTCCAATGCTGAAGTAACACATTTAGAAAGTGCTTGATAAGTTGAATCCTTACCTGAACCAGAACGTGATATGATGATTGAATAAGTGTTAATACCAATCTTATCATCAGAATAAATTGGGTCATTAATGCAAGGTCTAATTTGACCAAACATATGAGACAATACAAAATTAGATACAGCCACTGCTGAGATATTGGAGAATGAAGGTGTTTTAGCAGTTGCTAACTTAACCATATCCTGAATAACCTGCGGCAGCATTTTTGTATCAAATCTATTAAGATTACGGTTATGTAAGAAGTCAAGTTCTGATTCATACTGTTTAATTAGACTTTCTAAATCTTGTAATATTTTGTCTTCAATTTTCATTAATCCTCCTTAGTAATATTTGGAAACTCCAAGTAACATTTACCATCTTTTACTACTTTGTTACACAGCTGTTTCTTCTGAAGTGAAACTCTGTATGCCTTAAGGTCACGCTGTTCAGCAAATTGTGGTTTATAATTAAACATTATTGCTAAATTTGTAACATACTCAAATAGGGATTTATCAGACTCACTTAAAGTAGGTTCTGCTAATGAGTTGAACAAAATAATAAAATCAGTAGGTGATCTCAAACAAAGGTGTTCATTAGTTACAATAAATGGTGAGTCAAAATGAGATACTTTTGACACAGTGGTTTTAGGTTGATTATTTACTGATGCTTCAAATTCGTCAAGTTTAGCTTTAAGTTGAGTATTTGTATCTCTCAATAATTGGTCTGGGTTAGACTTCTTTAAGTCTTGGTATTCTTCTTCTGTTAGTATATATTGCATTATAGTTCCTTATAAATAGTTTCTCCATTAGAGAATTGTGCTACAACTCCATAAGGAGTTGAAATCTGTTTTAGTATAGACTCAATTTGATCGATACTTTGTTCTTGCAATTCTACTAATCTTGAATCGAGGTTAGACTTATGAATTGCCCAAATTCCTGGTTTGATGTCATAGATTTCTGAGTCATAAGATAATTTTGTTAAAATATCATCTATCTCTTCATAACAATCTCCATCCATAAACCATTCTAATTCGTAGTCTAAACATGCTGCTTCGTAGTAGCCTGAACGGATAAATAAATTTACCCTAAATTCAAAGTTAAGTCCAAGAAAATCTGTTGGGAACTCCCAAAATCCTATTGAAGAAGTTGGATAGCTTCTAAGTTCTTGTTCAGATCTAATAGAGTCGTCCATGTAGAAAGTTGGATCAAGTTCCTTAATCCATTCACCTAAGTGTTCTTGACACTCTTGCCAAGCAAATTCATTGTCGCCGTAGTCAATTACATATGTAGCTTGTGCGTTTTCTGTGTGGAAATTTGATGTACCCATTATAGTTCCTTAATTTTTAAATTGTTATAAATTCTTAATAGAGTATACTTCAAAATCCAGAATTCCCATCTGAATCCTTCCTGTCTAAGAGGGCATGTAGTGAAACGAAATGCCTCTTTGTACTCACCCTTAGTACACGGTCGATTCAACACGATGACTGAGCACAGAAACATTCTATACTCTACTAAGAATTTATTAACACAGAGTTACCTGTGCTTTCGTAGACTTTTAATTCCTTCTATTAAAAGATTAAATAATTACTGCACTCTTAATTACATTGGCGATTCGCTCAAATAAGTACAGTTCAAAACTCTCTACGTTTTAATTTTGTCTTTTTATGTAATTTTGCCAAGCTGTTAATCCGCCTTGGCTATGTTTATTACCTCCATGTTTTGCAGCTCTTAATTTTCGTCTTACATTTCTAGGAATTCGCATGTCAGTTTTACCAACGTTTACACCTAGTATACGAACGTATCCATGTTCAGTTGAACGAACTCTAGTCTTAGATGGCTTGACTTCAAATTTGTAAGATTTTAACAGTTCTGTGACTTTTGCTATGATGTTTCTTTCAAGTTCATAATCTGTTTTACTTAATGAAATTGTTATATCATCTGCATAAATGTGGAATTTAACAGTTACATTAGCTAAGGAACTAAAATAGCTTTTTAAGTCTAATACAAATGGTATCAGAGCTAAGTTTGCTAACATAGGGCTTGTAGCAAATCCTTGTGCAGCATATCCGTCTTCATGCCAAAGGTTTGAGTCACTAGTTATTTCTGTTGTGTTTATACAGTTAAAGGCTGACAAAGATTCAATGTGCTTTTTAGTTACTGAGTCGAAGAAATCTTTTATATCCATTTGGATAAATCTAGTTTGACCAACATGCATTTTTGCTGCTGTTACTGGAGACTTTCCTCTTAAGAATCCTTGGAAGTGGTAATTAATACCTTGTTCTTTTGTGTACTTATTAAAGTCTTTTTCAAGAGATTTTAAGTGCCTTCTTTGATACTTTAATAACTCCTTTGAAGGAGCTACTATTTTTCTGAAGCCTTTCTTCTTAGGTATTTTATACTCTTTGTATCTGTAAAGTTGTGACATATTTGCTTCCATGGTGTCTCCATCAATTGTTTAGTTTAGTTTGGTTTTAATATAACAGTGTCTAATGATGCTCTATAGTTTGAAACTTTTCGAGACATTTCATTAAATACCTGTTCTATTCCTTTTGAATCTCTTTTGAATTTTACTGCACAGTCTTTAAGACCTATTTTGTCTGCTTCTACAGATACGTCTATTTCTGCTCCCATGTATAAAAACTGCCAACCATGAGCTCTTTTTTCTGTTACTTTTTGTTTCACGTCAGAGTAACTAAAGCTAGACTTGTTATCCTGCCCATCTGTTTGAATTAGTACTAATACATCTTTATAATGGTTTGGTACAGAGTCTAATGCTTCCACTACAGTATCATACAATGCTGTATACCCTCTAGGTGACAAAGTTAGAGTAGGCTTAGTTTTAAATGAGACAGGAGCGATGTCATGCTTTATATCAGATGCAAAAGTGAATACTGATAAGTCAGAATCTCCTCTTTCTGTTGATTGGTCTTCAATGATTTGCTTAAACGATGCATTCATAGAAGGTATTACACTTCTCATAGAACTTGACACATCAAGTATCATTAAAATTAATGGGTTACTTTTACTCATTTGATCACTCCTCTGAATGTTTTAGGGTATTTGTTCAATAGCTCTGAAACGATTGTATCAATCTCTTTATCTAGGTTAAAGTCAGCAATCGATACAGTATTTTCCGGGTTACCTGTAGTAGGGTAGTTTCTGTACCCGTTATTCAGAATATCATAAGATGCAAATCCGAATGTACGTTTAGAGTAAGATGTATAAAAAACAAATTGCTCAGGCTTGATTGGCTGTCTGAATTTTTTCAGTGTATACGAGTAACAGTAGTTTTGGTTTAACTGTACATGGTTAACTACGTATACTCTAATAGGTACTACTCTTGATAATGCCTGAGATAGTGCATATAATGCATAAGCATTTTTTCTAATAGTTTTTGTAGATATATTTGCATCGTATGATAAATTGATGTAAATATCATGAAATAGTTTTTTATCAGACATTCCGGTTTGTGCAAAATAGCAGTCTCTTCTACCTAACATTGCTCTTTGCTTGGATAGGCATCCTGTGTTTCTAGTAGTGAATTCAGGAGTGGAGTAAAGAAGCTTCGTAGTGAGCCCTCTTGTATGTAGTTTAGTTACTACTTTGTCTTTAACGTCTTGGTATAATGTGTCATATGATGTGTCTGTTTTCTCTTTTAAAAGTTCAAGACCTTCATCTATATATGATTGCACTTTTCCATCAGGGAACACTCCAGACCACTTAAGAATGGAATTCTTAAAATGATCAGGTGACTCATAATGATGAAATGTTGTGTTTTGTAGCGTGTGGTCTACATGACCTTCTAGTATTTTTGGTATCAT
>ERZ1673962.391-NODE-391-length-31604-cov-132.183461_pt1 | contig 31604 bp, 34 predicted proteins | sample MGYA00580188_ERZ1673962 | MGnify/ENA primary metagenome ERZ1673962 (study PRJEB41334, sample SAMN05608104) | rock metagenome | biome: terrestrial subsurface; feature: shale formation; material: shale | place: USA: Pennsylvania ... | reverse complement strand
GGTGGGGTCGCGGTATTTTGCCAAATCAGAAAGTCTTTTTCAGAGTTTCCCTAGATCGCTGGCTATCAAATTTCAAGTCCCGAGAAGAAAAATTATTAAGCGCCATACTACTAGACAGTCTTATTTCCAGATCATCCGCACAAACCACTTCACTTCTCACAAGTGCAATAGAAAGCTCAATCAGCCAGGCAATATATAAAAATCCAAAAGAGATATTTGAGGGAAAGGACTTCCTGCAAATACTCACATCGAAGAACATCAGCAAAGAAATCAGAATAGTCCCAGTAATTCGCGATCAAGACCCCCCCACAAAAAGCGGCCCTTCAATAGCTCGAATGTATAGGCGACAACTAGGGTTAAACGAAGAAAATATGATTTGGCCCTGGCTCATACAAGAGAATATTGAAGCCGGCGTAAGAACATTTATATTTATCGACGATGTTCTCGCCACAGGAAATCAGGCATCAGAATTTTTCCGCCATATAAATATTCTTGATTACAGCGAAGACATAGAATTTTCATACATACCACTACTTGCCCATCAAGATGGCCTAAATCGGATAAAAACCGATTTCCCGAGAATAAATATATGTGCTGTAGAAGAAGTCAGCAATGAAAACTCTTTATTTAAAAGTGAACGATTTTGCAAAATTCACGACCTTGAAGAACTTTATCTTGAAGTAGCAGAAACACATTTAAACAAAAGACTATTTAAGAAAATGGCAAAAGGTTACGACGACCTCGCCCTTACATTCTCCTACTACCATGCGACACCAAACGCAACACTCCCACTCTATTGGTATGAGAGCGAAGACTTCCACCCACTGGTGAAGAGATGACTACAGTAGATCTGACATCAGAAATAGCTCAGGTAAAACACTCGCTAACCAAAAATCGCTCAGAGCATCTTGGCAAAGATGTTTGGAGCGATTTTGTCATCCCGCGTTTCTTTAACCGCGTTCAGCTAATATCCACTATGCCAATCAGGCTTGAGGGTGGCCGTGGAAGTGGGAAAACTATGCTTTTAAGGTACTTGTCATACCACAGCCAGTTTTCGCCCAACCGCCAAAACATACCTCCCAGCGCGGCTGAACATATCGGTCTTTACTGGAAAGCAGACACTCAATTTTTAAGACTCATGCAAAAACGCGGTTTTGAAGAGGATCAATGGTCGCCAGTTTTTGATCACTACATAAACCTCAAACTTAGCTTAGAGGTTCTTTCAAGCATCCTAATAATTGCAGAAAGCGCATTCGAAGGAATTGAAAAAACTGAAATACAGTCTCTGGAGTTTGAAGGGGCCCTTGATTTTGGATTTAAAAAGACCAATTTCGATGAATTACTAGGTGAAATAAATAGCCGAATTCGAAAAACAGAAACTGCAATACAAAACATATCTGAAATTAATACGTTAGAAAAAATACCTGCGACATTCTTACTCTATATCACAGAAACAATTACAAAGAAAATACCGAAACTTAAAGAAACAGGATTCTCAGTATATATAGATGAGTACGAGAACCTACTAAACTATCAACAGCGAATAATTAACACCAAGATAAAACACTCCGAACCCCCATTAATATTCAACATAGCTATTAAAATAAATGGAATGTCGGAAACTTCAACTTTAAGTGATGAAAAACTAGAGAATAGAGCTGACTACACCATAGTCAATTTAGATGATGAAATTGAAAGAAGTGGGTTTGATGAGTTTGCCGCTGAAATTTTCATAAAAAAACTTCACGAAGCTTCTCCAAAAACTCTAGGCGAAATCGGCATTGATTTGTCCGCCTGCTCCCATGCAGAAAGACTCGAATACAGATCAAGTGATATATATAAAGATAAATGCAAGAAAATAATGGACCAGATTTTCCCCGGAAGATCACACCAGGATCTTGCAGACGAGATATTTGAAACACCACGATACAAGGCCAAAATACATTCAGAAATTTCGCGCGCCTTGAATCAGAAAAAATCAACGTTAGAACCCGATAGTTTCATATCTGACTCACATAGAAAAGCCTCAATTGTATGTACCTCGTTGCTATATAGAACGAATATCGATCCGAAAAATGTTCTTCTAGAACTAGAAAAACTAAAAGCTAATACCCCGAATAAATTCGCCAATTCAACGGCATGGGAACACAACAATTTTATTGGATGCTATCTTAGAATAATTCGCTCGCACAAAGCTGCCAGCACTTTTTATTCTGGATTTGACGTCTACGCAGCGCTATCGGGAAAAAATCTAAGACACTTCCTTGAACTTTGTAAGAGTGCATTCAGCCTTCTGGATGACTCTAGTCTTACTGAAAGCTTTGTAATTGATAGAAAATTACAACACCTTGCAGCTCGAAGTACTAGCGAAGAGCTAGTTAAAGAAATTAGTAGATTCACACCGCTTGGATCACAGTTAAGCAATTTCGTCAAAGCTACGGGAAAGCTATTTCAGCTATGCCAGGACAAAGAAACTCAAAGTGAAACCGAAGTCACACACTTTGGAATCAAAGAAGACGACACAGGGCTAACTGAAGACGACGAAAAGTTCTTCAAAGAAGCAGAGAAATGGGGGGTTTTAAAACCAATTGAATCGACTAAAAACAAATCAAGCACGTCATCAGCTATATATGACTACGTGCTAAATCCAATTTATTCGCCATTTTTCTTAATCAGCTATAGGAAAGGAAGAAAAATTGAGATTGAGGCTAGTGCATTACGCCAAATGTATCAAAACGGCGAAATGGCAATCACATCAGAGCTGAGAAAACAGCTTCGTCTTTCAAATGTAGACAACTCAGCTAACCAGCCAACACAGGCAACTTTATTGTGATGAAGATAAAGTCCGCTTACAGCGATACCAACTATTCATTCCCTGAACAATTCAGCTTGGGTATTTCAGGCCACGCAATAGATGAAAGAACACGACACTCTTCCAAATATTTGAATGACCAATGCTTAAAAAGCGTAGAAATCAAATACTATAAGGAAAATCTAAACATAAAATTTGATGAAACGTATTTAGAATGTCATGAGCTTTCAGAAAAAATACTTGAACTGAATCCAAAATCAGCACTTATAGACTCAACTAGCCTCGACATTCCTGAGCTTTCGCTTACTCTTAAGGCCCTGCACACTATAAGTGGATTAGAGGTTTTTATAATTTATGTCGAGCCTGCAGAATATGCATCCGACCCGACCAAAGCATTAGACCATGAGGAATTTTCTTTATCAGAGGAAATATCTGGTTTTGAAGGAACTGGAATACCCACAATTTCAATGCCCGTTGACAGTGAACTTTATAGAAAGTTTATCTTCTTTGTGGGCTTCGAAGGCGGGCGATTTCAAAATGCAATTGAAACATATGATATATCTAGCGAAGAAGTTAGAATATTTTTCGGTCTTCCTGCATTTCGCCCCGGCTGGGAAGTCAAATCAATACGCAGAAACCTACAAGCTTTGAACGAAAGATCTTACAGCGGCCGAATCAGTTACTGTTCAGCAAGCAGCTCAACAGATGCCTTAAGATCATTAAGGAAAGTAGCTTCCCACGACAAAGAGACTATAAACTATATCGTCCCCCTCGGTACAAAGCCGAATTCTATTGCAGCCATTCTCTATATGTTAGAGAATCCAGACTCTACACGCCTTCTCTATGATCAGCCGCACAAAAAGCATGAGCGGAGCCGTGGAGTAGGCAGGCTGCATTTTTATCACTACATGGTTCCTTGACGTGCATTTCCACAATACTCCACAACAAGTTGTTCGGCTCATAAAAAAACACGTTCCGAGACGAGCAGACAAGGTTCTCGACCCTGCTGTTGGAGAAGGTGCACTTCTTGGTGCGCTCAAAGCAAATCACTTTAATAAGAACCTAACACTCGTTGATATTGACCCTAAAAGACTGAACTCCATACACGCACTATACGAAAACTTATCTCTAATTAGTGCTGACTTCACTATCTGGTCAAAGACCCAGCCAGAATGCAGTTTTGACCTTATTGTTACCAACCCACCCTTTTCGGCTCGAAGTGAAAAGTGGGTTGATGTCGAAGGAGTCAGGCTTCCAATAGAATTGATTTTCTTTAGAGACTGCATAAGGCTTCTCCAAAAAAACGGGACAATGATTGCCATTGTTCCAGACATCCTTGTCAACTCTACAAAGTTTAAACTTGAGCGCGAATGGTATTTCACCCAAGGCGCTTTTACTCACGCGTATCAACTACCAGCTAGGTCATTTGAAAATATTGAAGCTTCATTTTTTCTTGTTGTTTTCAAAAAAAGCAGAAACCAAAATCGCCTTGAACTTATAGATGTAGAGAAAAATACAAAATTAATCATAGACAAGGCTACAATCCAATCAAATGGAAATAGGCTTGATTACAAATATTATTTTGGAAAAAATAAGTTAGATAGCGTACTACCCAATAATTATATCTCACTGTCTTCAATCTGCACGATACGGAGAGGACCGATTAGAGAAAACTATAAGTCCCCCGAACTTTACCACTCAGACTCATTTAGAGATGGGTATTGGCTTGCCTACAAGAAAAGCCCCTGCAAAGATCTGTGCATTGGCGTTAAAAGAGTATCCAGATCTGCAAATCTTTCTTTTGGATTATATCCAACCGACAAGATTAGGATCAGCACAGACTGCATCGTATTTATTACCCCGCCACAACACTTGGTCTATGAAATATTCTTCTACCTTAGAGTAGTTTTCTCTAACAGCGATGGAGAGGCGTTATTACTGAAAGGCTCTGGAGCAAAATTCATTCAAGTCAAAGCACTAATGAACCTACCTTACTTCAATCTCAAAAAGATGCACCCGAACGAGCTTGAAAACCACAAGCTTAATTACGAAACAGATAATTTCGAAATCTGCATAGCAATTGAAAGTAAGATTTATAGCTCCCTTCAATGGGGCAAAAAAGTATCTTTAATAAACAATCATCGATCAGTTGCCACAATGTACTCCTCAAATAAAACAACAGTTCAAGCTCTTTAAATTCTTGATCTCATTAGTTCTTTTGACAATTGAGGAAATTTTGAGTTGACGCTAAATGCCCTGATTCTGAGCGACTTTACCAGCACACGTCATAGTGACGACCGGCAGAGAACAGAATGAACCAACTGCAGGGTTCGCTTAAAGCAGTTAGTTACACAAGCTTTTAGGCCCAAGAGGGTTAGGTCTTTTGGCATACAGGTAACACAGTGAAAATCTTTAACGACATCTATGGCTACGCCAAGGGCGACGAAATCCTGCTCTGCCTCGCCCGTTGCCTGGGTGAGCAGATCGATTCAAGCTGCGATTTCGTCGGTCATATCGGTGGGGATGACTTTATGCTGGTCATGCGACCTGAAGACTGGACAGGAAAAGTCAGCCGTCTGTTCGCAGCCTTCGAGCAGCGCTGCCAGCCGTTCTATCATGACGAACACCTTGCAGCAGGCTGCTTCATTGCCGAGGGGCGGCAAGGGAGCCTGGAGCGTTACCCACTGCTGTCACTTTCCATCGGTGCCGTTCATGTGAGACCCGATCCAGACGCCGAACTCGATGCAGCCCATCTGGCTCAACTCGCCTCGCAGGCCAAGCGCCAGGCAAAGCACACACCTGGCTTCAGTCTGCATGTCCTCGATACGACGCCCCCTTCTTCCGGGATTCAGAGTCCCATCCCGGCGGCCATGGTCTTGTAGTGTTCAGCCTGCTGCCTGTCGGAGGCAAGCCCGTGACCACCCGCTGCGTATAGCTGCGACAAACGAGTCGCGGCTAATGGATGGCCCGCCTCGACCGCACGCTTCCACCAGTACGCCGCCTGGGTGCCATCGGGGCCATGTGTTGCATCTTCACTGAGACTGACGACACCCATCTGATAGGCTGCCTTGGCATCGCCAGCCTCGGCTGCCAGACGCAGCAAACGTATGCCTTCCTTTTTCGCACCATAGCCCTGGCCGCGAAAAAGAAGGATATGACCGTAAAAACTCTGTGCCTTGGTATCACCAACAGCGGCCATACGGGAAAACTGTCCTTCCATCCAGCGCCACAGCCTGGGTTGCTGTACAGCCCAGCGTGAGCCCATCAGTTTGCGTGCAATCCAGTAGCCGGCGCGTGCGCGCATCTTGAGCAGTATCACGGTGCCTCCGGATAGTCGAATTCAAACACTCGGGCCACTTCCCCGGCATGCCAGGAGGCGGCAGCCGTGCCATCAACAGGGCCGCAAAAACGTCCCAGACGAACCGCACACTCGAAAAAACCTGTCCTTGGCAAGCGGCTGGCGCTCTGGCTGATCACCAGCACGCTGCGCAGCGGCCGATCCGCCTGCGCATCGAGCATCGCCAGATGTTCCAGCGCAGCCGTCAGGGTCTGCATGGCGGGAGACGGTAATTGAAGTCGTTCAAGCAGAGCTCGATAGGTCACCAGATGGCGCTGCAGCCGGGCATCATTCAACTCATTGAGCAGCGCGATCCAGTGCGGTCGGCTGATACGAATCGGTGCCGCCTCGTCCCTCACACTTCCGGATCCCATTGTGCAACCTCCAAAGCACGCGCCAGCGCACGACGTATGGGTTCGCCAGGTTCTCGCTCACCTTGTTCGATAAGGGCCAGGTAGGCGGGGCTGATACCGACAGAGCGCGCCAGCACTTCCTGGCTCATGCCTCTGGCCTCACGCAGGGACGAAAGCTCACTGAACCTGGGCGAAGCATCCTGGGCCGGCTTGCCGCCCGCTTCGACAGGAGGTCGGCCAAGCGCATTCAGCAGAGCCTGATAGTCGGCCCAGGGCAATACTGCATATTCCGGCTCGCCATCCCGCATGATGGTTTGAACATTCATCCGCTACATACCCGCTGTTGAATTCCGAAGATGCAGAATATTAACAGCCTGGAGGCGATTATTTAGCCAAGGGGACCGCAACACGGAATGAAACATACGTATAAGTAGGCGTTTTTCAATGAAGTTGAGCGAAGAAAAGGATTAATCCTGCCGTTTCTCTCCTATTCAGCGCTTAACTACTCCACTTTTGGCTCATCTGCAGCTGGCAAACGCATCAGCTCTTCGCGTACTTCAGCTGTCTGGCTATCTCGCCATGCACGGAAGGCTTCCAGCTCACCAGACCACTTGCGCATTACCCAACCCAGCACGGCAAGATCATCAATAAAGCCAAACCCCGGAATCCAGTCCGGAATGGCATCCAGTGGCGCCACAAAGTACAGCAGACCGGCCACCACTGCGATCAAGGCCGGCCTACTGACCGCGCGGTATTCGCCTCGCCACCAGGCGACGCACAAGGCCTGGAGCAAGACGAGATCTTCCCGCAAGCCTTTGAGCAGGCCGCCTCGCGAAGAGGACTTGCGCGCGACGGCGAGAAGAACCGCCGGGAGCCTTCCTCGGGCCAAAACCCGTTGCGCTATCGGGATATATTTCATGAATCGCCAGGGTGCTTTCATCGTCTCACCTCCAAAGTCAGCCCCCCAAGCCCGGCCTGTTTGGCTTGTAGCCGCTTATCCACAAAAGCTGTGGATAACACTGTGAACAGATTATGGATGACTGTCTCAAACGCCCGTCTGATGCGGGCTCCGAACAGATCGGCGAGTTTTTGTGCAGCCTTTAAAAGGCCTTATAAATCAATAGGTTAAGATATTTCAACTAAATTTACAGGACCGCCTCGACGCGCGTGCCGACCAGGCTTTCGGAATGTGCATAACCGTTACATGTCAATGCCTTTTTAATCCTATTTCAGCGATTTAGCTCTGGACAAACAAAGGTCCTGTCCAGCAGAGACAGCCACTACTCACCTGCTGTTCACCTCCGCCGCAAGTACCAGCTGAGCGGTCTTCAGAAAGCTTTACAGCGAGCCGTGTTGATAGATTCAGGGATATCAGAAGCAATGAAAAAAGCCGGTCAAGACCGGCTTCAGTACTGTGATCTACCTGATCAGTTCAGGCTGAGCTTGGCACGGTTTTTATCGAGGATTGATGTACCGATGCCTTTGACCTCCAACAGCTCATCAACAGAGCTGAAAGGGCCATGCGCTTCACGGTATTCGATAATAGCCTTGGCCTTGGCCGCACCAACCCCCTTGAGTTCACGGATCAGGGTTTCGGCGTCGGCTGTATTGAGATTCACTGGCGCAATCGCGGCCAGCGCAACACGGGTGGGTTCGACAGGCTTGGTATCGGCTGCGTGGCTGCCCGCGGAAAGACCGGTAAGCAGAGCCAGCAATGTTGCACAGATAAACGACTTGGTCATTGTTCAGGTCCTTTTGAGTGTCGGAATAAACCGGCGCGGTACTCCATGCGCCGCGACAACCACTCTAAGGGGCGACCGTGACAAGTCAAACAGAGGCCTGCTGTTTTGTGAGCCAGATCGCTCGATGTTGCTATCACATTTTGTTGAACAGATTGAGTCCGCTTATCTTCACGTAGCTCTGCTGGGCCGCTTCGAGAATGATGGTCTGGAATGACAGCCGTGACAGCGCTTCGGCGTAGTCCAGTTCACGCAACTCGGCCTGCACCGACTTGTTGACCAGCGCCACATCTTCGTTGTCGGTGAGGGTGGACTCGATCACATTCAAGCGTGCGCCGATATTGCCGCGTGCCGCATCGACGCTGATCATGCCGTGGTCGATATTGGTGATGGACACAGCTACGGCATCACGAATATCGGTGTTGCTGGAGGATGGGTCTTCCAGGGCCATGCGCAGGTTGGCGATGGTGTCGAGGATGCCCTGTTTCTGTGCGCTGGGATCCGGCCGGATTTCTACCGATTCACCTTGGATCGGCACACCATCGAACTTGATCATCACGCCGCGAAAAACCAGCTCGTCGGCAGTTTTCTCATCACCATCGACCACTCCCGAATCGATCACCTGAGACGGGTCGGCATAGGGATCGGAGAAATCGCCAGGTGGATTGGCCAGATCGTAGACGATGTAATCGGTATCGGACGTGAAGTGGATACCAATGCCCGCCGCCGGAAATGCCGGATTCCCCGCAACAGCCACTTCATCCTGCACCAGGGGCGCGGAAACGCTCCACGTCGAGCCTGGTGGGGGTGGAGTCGATACGGTATATCGCCCTGCGTTGGTCACATTCTCGAATACCGCCTTGCCGTTGTCGCTGATGGCGATGTTCAACGAACTGGCGATCTGCAGCTTGCGCTGGCCTTCATCCCCCTGATAGCTGTAACTGCCATCCGCGCCACGCACGAAAGGCTGGGTCTTGCCCTGGAAGCCGGAGAACAGGTACTCGCCGCGCGCATTGCGGGTATTCATCAGCGACAGCAACTCATCTTCACTCTCACGCAACTCGGCGGCGATGGACTTGCGATCCTCAGCATCGAGAGAACCGTTGCCGGCCCGCAAGGCCTGCTCGCGCACGCGATGCAGCACGGTGTTCACCGAGTTGAGCGTCACCTCCTCCTGAGTCAGGCTGCTGTTCGCAGCCGTCAGGTTGGACTTGTACTGGCCGAGCACGTTCTGTTGCTGTTCAAGTTGCAACAGGCGCACCGAAGCGACCGGATCGTCGGCCGGCGTCAGAATACGGTTGCCGGAGCTGATCTGTTCCTGGGTCCGGATCGCGTTGGCGTAGTTGCGCTGCAGCCCGGCTACGCCGTTGTTGAATGCTTGCAAGGTGGAAATGCGCATGGTCGGGCCTATTAGCGGAAGATGCTGATCAATGTATCGAACAGGGAGCGCGCAACTTGAATGATCTGTGCCGAGGCATTGTAGTACTGCTCGAACTTGATCAGGTTGGCGGCCTCTTCATCGAGGTTCACCGCCGACAACGAGTCGCGATTGTCCTTGGCCTGTTTGAGGATTGCGCCGGTCGCTTCGCTATCCATCCGTGCCTGGGCGGTCAGGGTGCCGACGCGCTCGACCAGTTCGCCATAGCCATCGGTGAGGCTGACGCCTGATATGACTTTCCCATCGGCCCCAAGAGACACCCCAACGGTCTGCTTGCCTTGCAGATCAACCAGCTTCAGGGCATTACGGTTGTCGGAGACACCGCTCTGGTTGAACTTGAGCGTGAAGCTGTCGTCGGTCTGAGGCCGTCCGCTAAGACTGAACTCGAACTGGTAGCCATCCGTATGCGCCAGCCGTACTGTATTGGTATTGCCCGACTTCAGTTCAGGCGAAGCCCCCAGATCATTTCCGCTGCTATCGACGTAAGACCAGCCGGTAGGCAGAGGGTCAGTCAGCGTATAGGTGCCATCAGCGTTGGCCGTGGCCTGGAGATTCAAACCGTTGCCGAACGCTGTGTTGAGATCATCAATGTCGATCGGCGAAGGCCCCGAAAGCATATCCGGCTGACTGATAACACCCGTGCCGGCGTTCTGCAGATTGCTTTCCGCACGGACCGGAGCAGCGAAGGCCAGCTGGTCTGCCTGATCAAGCACAGTCTTGATATCTGTGGCGCCGCGGCGCGTGGGCTGCAGACTGAACTTGTCATTGAGGGCAGGTGGCGGATTGCCGACGACGACTTCAAATCCCTGGTCACGGCCATTCTGGTCGGTAAAAGTCAGCACGCCAGAATCGAGTTCAACCGTAATCGGCTGACCATCGCTCAACCGTCGGGCGCTATAACCGTCCGGGAGGGTTCCGTCAAATGTCATCAGATAGTCGCTGGTAGTCAGCACACTGGTGTCGGTAATGTTCAGCGCCGGCTGTGCATTGCTGGTATTGCCAACGAAGGCATTGACGCGCAGTTTTGCCAGCGCTTCATCGTTGTAATTGCCAAACAGTGCCGACCCCGCCTGCCCCTTCAGATCCAGGCCCTGCCCCAGTTGGCTATTGACCTGATCACTGACCACCAGTGCCAGTCGGCCCAGCGAGTTCATGGTGGAATCCAGCACTTCTTCGCGATAGCGGATCAGCCCGCCCAGCTCGCCGCCAGTGATCTGCGTGGTGATGGTTTGCCGCGAGCCACCACTGACGAACTGCACTTCATGGCGGTTGGGATCGCCCTGTCCGGGTACGACTTCCAACCGCGCTGCGCTGCTGCCCACCACCAGTGGCTGGCCGCTGCCGATGAAGATATTGAAGCTGCTGTCGTCCTGCGGCACCACGGTGACACCGATATAGGTCGACAGCTCGCGCACCGCTTCATCGCGGGCATCGAGCAGGTCGTTGGGTTGCTTGCCGTTGGCAGCAGCGACCGCGATGGCCTCGTTCAGACTGCCGATACTGCCAGCCAGCCGGTTGACCTGGTCGGTGACGGCGGACATCTGCTTGTTGGTAAAGCTGTTCTGCTCCGAAAGCCTGTCGTAAACGGTATTGAAGCGTCGTGACAGGCCTTCGGCTTCCGCCAACACCAGCTGTCTGGCGGGGATATTGGCCGGGTCTTCGGCTGCCGTCTGCAGTGCAGAGAAAAACTTCTGCAACGATGGCGTGATGCCCGTGGTCGTGCCGGCCAGCAACGAATCGAGCTGGTTGATCTGGCTTTTGTACGCTTCAACATCACTGCTTAACGAGGTACTGCTGCGCAGCTGGGTGGTGAGAAACTCACTGTAGGTCCGGCGAATTTCTACCAGAGTCGTCCCGGAGCCGATATAACCCGCACCGCTGAACTGCGGCGAGCGGGTTGCCTGGGAAGCGTCCTGGCGGCTATAGCCCGGCGTGTTCACGTTGGTGATGTTGTGGCCCGTGATGGACAGCTGGGTTTTGCTGGCGGAAAGGCCGGACAGGCCAATACTCAATAGGTCAGACATGATTTAGCCTCTGGTCCTCATGGCAGGCGCCGTACCGGCGTCGGCAATGGTTTGATAAGTCTGCATCTTGCGAGCGATCTGGTTGATCTTGCGCGCATATTGCGGGTCGGTCGCATAACCGGCGCGCTGCAATTCGTTGACGAAACGCTCCGAGTCGCCAGAGGTGCTCGCCACCTGGATCGCCTTCTGATAGCGACCGTTGTTCTCCAGCAGCCTCACGTAGTCGTTGAAGCTCTGCTCGAAGGAATCATAGGCACGGAAACCCGCCTTCTCGCGAGTGGCCTTGCCGTTAACGTATTCGGTGGTCATCACGGTCGCCGAGTCACCTTTCCAGCCTGTGGCCTTGATGCCAAACAGGTTGTGACTGTTGCTGCCGTCCTTCTGGCGAATCATGGATTTGCCCCAGCCGGTTTCCAGTGCAGCCTGAGCGACCAGGAAACGCGGCTCGACACCCAACCGTGCGGCGGCTTTTTCAGCCATGGGCAGCATGGTGGCGATGAATTCAGCCGGCGAGTCAAAACGGGTTTTGCTCGGTGTGGCCGGAGTACCGGCTTCAACGCCATTGATGGTCAGCGGGGCGTTCTGCGGCGCAGCAAAAGCCGTCGCCGGTTGCCAATCCGTATTCACCAGAGGCTGCGGTTTGCCCGGTTGCTGCTTTTCAGCACTGCTGTTGGCAACCTCGAGGGAAGCCGACACGGCAAGCTTGCCCGGCAGCGCCAGACGTCGCTGGTTGAGCAGCCGGGAATCATCCCTGGCAGGTTCCGTCACGACAGCGTTCGGGTTGCTTGCCCACTTGGCGCCCGTCGTCTGTGCGACCTGACTGAACGGATTGGGCTTGTCCGCAGGCTCCTGCCGCTTGTTCAGCTGCCGCATCAGTACGTCAGCCAGACCGATGCCGCCGCCCTCCCTGGCCAGGGTGACCGAGAGCTGCTGATCATGCATGTCCTGGTACTGCTTGCTGGCCTGGCTGTTGAGTGGATTGTCCTGGGACAATACCTCGGTTGCCGAACGCATCGACTTGAGCATCTCGTTGAGAAACAACGACTCGAACTCCTGCGCCACCTTGCGCACGTTCTCCTCGCCGTCCCGATCCTTGCCTACCTTGAGCTGATTCAGGCGATTCAGGTCGGAATAGCTGCCACTGTCGAGCGTACGCTGGCCGAGCCCTAGTCGATTTTCCATGTTCTCGTCCTCAGATCACGATCAGGTCAGCTTGCAGCGCACCCGCTTGCTTGAGCGCTTCAAGAATGGCCATCAGATCACCGGGGGCAGCGCCTACCTGATTCACCGCCCGAACGATTTCATCCAGTGTCGTGCCGGGACCGAATTTGAACATCGGCTTGGCTTCCTGATCCGCCTGGACCCTGCTATTGGGCACCACGACAGTCTGGCCATCCGAGAACGCATTGGGCTGGCTAACCTGCGGATCTTCGGAAATGGTCACGGTGAGGCTGCCATGGGTCACCGCCGCCGGTTGTACCCGGACATTCTGGCCAATGACGATAGTGCCAGTACGCGAGTTGATGATGACCTTGGCCATCGCCTGACCGACATCGACCTCCAGATTCTCCAGAATCGACAGGTAATCGACCCGCTGGCTGGGGTCCAGTGGTGCGCTGATGCTTACCGAACCGCCATCAAGTGCCTGGGCGACGCCCGGCCCAAGCAGATCATTGATTTGATCGACGATGTTCTTCGCCGTAGTGAAATCCGGGCGATTGAGGTTCAGCGTCAGCGTATTGCCCTGATTGAAGGCGCTCGGCACGGGTCGCTCGACCGTAGCGCCACCAGGGATACGCCCGGCGGAGGGCACATTGACGGTGATCCGCGAGCCGTCGGCGCCACCGGCATCGAAGCCGCCGACGACCAGATTGCCCTGGGCGATGGCATAGACGTTACCGTCGATCCCCTTCAGTGGCGCCATCAACAGGCTACCGCCGCGCAGGCTTTTGGCATTACCGATGGACGAGACCGTGATATCGATGGTCTGCCCCGGCTTGGCGAACGGCGGAAGATCGGCATGTATGGAAACTGCCGCGACGTTCTTCAGCTGGACGTTGCCACCCGCCGGCACCTTGATGCCGAACTGCGCCAGCATGTTGTTGAAGGTCTGCACGGTGAACGGCGTTTGCGTGGTCTGGTCGCCACTGCCATTGAGGCCGACCACCAGGCCGTAGCCGATCAACTGGTTGCTGCGCACGCCCTGAATGGTGGCGATATCCTTGAGGCGTTCGGCGTGGGCCGATACGCCAACGGCCAACAGGCCAACCAGCAGGATGAGATGTCTGAACATAGTGTGGCTCCTCAGAACGGCCACAGTGGGCTGACGAAGAAGCGACTCAGCCAACCCGGCTGGCTCGCATCGGCGAAGGCGCCAGTGCCCGAATAGGTAATGCGTGCATCCGCCACGCGCGTGGACGAGACGGTGTTGTCGGTGGCGATATCGTCTGCACGCACCAGGCCGGCGATACGCACCAGCTCGTCACCGGTATTGAGCGTCAGCCACTTCTCACCACGAATCGCCAGAATGCCGTTGGGCAGCACTTCGGAGACGGTGACCGTAACCGAGCCGGACAGGCTGTTGCTCTGCCCCGCCTGGCCTGCGCCGGAGGCTTCTCGCGAAGCGTCGAACTGAGCATCGAGCGACATCGTGTTGCCGGTCAGCGGGTTGGCCATCGATACCGCGCCGCCAAACAACGAGCCAAGCCCGATATTTGCGTTGCTGTCCTTGGAAATCTGCGAATTGGCGTTCTTGCTGGCCTGGGTCCGCTCGTTGAGCGTGATGGTGATGATGTCCCCGACGCGGAAAGCCTTGCGGTCATCGAACAGGCTGGTCTCGAAACCGGCCTGATAGATGGCGCCATTGTTCTGCGCCGCCGGCAGCGGCGTACGCGGCAGCACTGGCGCGTAATAGGGATCGTCAGGCTTGGGCGCGGGCGCAACGCAACCGCTCAGCGCAACAACCGAAACCAGCGAGAAAGCAATCAATACGCGACTCATGGAACACCTCAGCCCAGCCAGGGCCATTGAAACGGCGGCAGGCGCCGCAGCTACCTGCCTACAACAGCCAGCGCCCGTCAGAGCTGCTGGGTTACGAAAGACAGCATCTGGTCGGCAGTGGAAATAACCTTGGAGTTCATCTCGTAGGCGCGCTGCGTGGTGATCATGTTCACCATCTCCTCAACGACGCTGACGTTGGAGTTCTCCAGAGTGTTCTGCAGTACGGTACCCAGGCCGTTGAGCCCCGGAGTGCTGATCTGCGGCGCGCCGCTGGCGGCGGTTTCCAGGAACAGGTTGCTGCCCATGGCCTGCAGACCCGCTGGATTGATGAAGTCGGCGGTCTGCAGATTGCCGATAATCTGAGGTGCCGGATTGCCGAGCGTGGTAACCGAAACGGTACCGTCTTCACCGACGGTGAAGGTCTGGGTTTCCGGCGGCACGACGATGGCGGGCTCCAGTGCGTAGCCGTTGGAGGTCACGACCTGGCCGTCGGCATTCAGATGAAAGCTGCCGTCACGGGAGTATGAAACGGTGCCGTCAGGCAGCAGTACCTGGAAGAAACCGCGACCGTTAATGGCCATATCCAGTGGCTGTTCGGTGGTCTGCAGACTGCCCGAAGTGAACTGCTTCTGCGTACCGACAATGCGCACACCGGTACCCAACTGCAGACCGGACGGCAGTTCGCTGTCCTGGGTCGACTGCCCGCCTGGCTGGCGGCGGATCTGATAGAGCAGATCCTGGAACTCGGCACGGTCCTTCTTGAACCCGGTGGTAGAAACGTTGGCCAGGTTGTTGGAAATGGTGGTCAGGTTCATGTCCTGTGCGGACAGACCTGTCTTGCTCACCCAAAGTGCTGGAAGCATATTCTTCTCCTCATGCGCCGGTATTCGGGCGCCAAGCGCTGTTTACTAGCTGATTTGCAATACTCGGGCCGCAGCGGCGCCATCTTCTTCGGCGGTGCGCATCATCTTCACGTGCAACTCGAACTGTCGGGCCAGCGACAGCATCGAGGTCATCTCAGCCACCGCATTGACGTTGCTCGCCTCAAGAAAGCCAGACGTCACGCGCACCGCTGCATCCGCCTCCTGGGGCTGCCCATCCTTCATGCGAATCATGCCGTCAGTGCCCTTTTCCAGCTGCTTCGGATCGGGGTTGACCAGCTTGAGCCGGTCGACCGTCACCACTACGTTGGGGTCTTCGCCCAAGGCTCGAATGCTGATGGAGCCATCGTGGCCGATCTCGATCTTCTCTTCCGGCGGGATGGCAATCGGCCCGGCATTGCCGAGCACCGGCAAACCGTCGCCGGTACGCAACATGCCCAGGGTGTCGATATTGAAGCTGCCGGTACGCACATAGGCCTCACTGCCGTCAGGTGCCTGCACCGCGATCCAGCCATTCCCTTCGACGGCGACATCTAGATCTCGCCCGGTTTCTTGCAACGAGCCAGACGTGAAATCAGTGCCTGGCCGTTCGGTCATGGCATAGACACGCGCCGGAAAACTGTCGCCAAACACCTGCATCGAGCGAGCCTGTTCGAAATCACGGCGAAAGCCGGTCGTGGACAGGTTGGCCAGGTTGTTCGCGTGTGCCTGCTGGGCGCGAGCGTTCTGGCTGGCACCGGTCATGGCTACGTAAAGCATCTTGTCCATCGAAACCTCCAAGACGCGGGCTTGACGCCCTCATTCAGTTGAAAACATGAAATGCAAGCAACATGCCACGACCACCAAAAGAAATCAGGTAATTGATTTTTAAGGCTTTTTAAAACAAAGAAGGCCCCGAACGGGGCCTTCTGCAGAGAAGCTACGGCGGAATACTGCCGGCCTCCATACGAGCATTAACGCAGATTGATGATGGTCTGGGTAATGGCGCTTTCGGTTTCAATGGTTTTGGCGTTGGCCTGGTAGTTGCGCTGGGCGACGATCAGGTTGACCAACTGGTCCGACAACTCGACGTTGGAGTCTTCCAGCGCACCGGCCTGCAACGCACCCAGGGTGCCGGACATCGGCGTGCCGATCACCGGCTCGCCGGACTCGTAGGATTGCACCCACTGTGTCTTGCCGACAGGCGTCAGGCCCTGAACGTTGGCGAAATTGGCCAGGATGATCTGCCCTTGCACTTTGGACTGGCCGTTGGTGTAGCGGGCAAAGATCACCCCGCTGTCATCGATCTCAAGCCCTGCCAGCTCGCCAGTGGTGTAACCATCCTGACTGACCTTGTTGACGGCGAAGGCACTGGCGTACTGGCTGGATTTACTGAAATCCATGACGATGCCCTCGGGATTGGCAAGCGCACCGTTCGGCGACCAGGTGGCCGGTGTACCACCGTCGGAAATCGCCGGCACCCAGCCGCCAGCAGGCGGATTGCCAGTGGCACTATTGAGCGTGACCTTGAGGTCGGCACCGACACTGAAAAGCGTCGAGCCTCCAGTATCGATGCCGGTCAAGGCGCCGGACGAATTGAACTCCAGCCCCATGACATAAGGCTGCGTCCCACTGGGATCAGCCGGATTACGACCGTCGATCAGCATTTTCATATCCCAGCTGTTGGCGCCGGTCTTGATGAAGTACTGCGTCATGACGTGGGCATTGCCCTGGGAATCGTAGATATTCAGCGAGGTGGAGCTGTTGTAGGTGGTTGGATCAGCCGGATCGAAGGTGGCATTGGCTGCGGCGCGCGCCGCACTGAGAACCGCCGCATCGCTGGCCGCCAGATTGCCCGCGACCGTAGCGCTCGCCTCGGCAAGAGGAGCCGCGAAGGCGGTTGCGGCTGCGATCTCATCGGCGGTGGGGTTAGCCGGGTCGCCGACGCCATTGGCCGGATCGGCATAATAAGCCGCCATCTGCGTAGCGAGCTCGGCAGTGTACGCAGGCGCATAAGCATTCTGGAAAGCCTCGTCGACAACCCCGTCATAAGTCGACTGCCAGGTAACCGGCGACTTCTGCGTCGAATTCAGATTGAAAGCGGTATTGATCTGGCTGGTCGCCTTCGGCTCCTGGTTGGTGGTCTGGATCTGCAGATCGCTTACCACGCCGTTCTGCAGGTTGCCGTTGCCGTCCACCGGAAAACCCTGCAGCTTGTAGCCGAAGTTGTCGACCAGGAAGCCTTCGCGGTCGGTGCCGAAGTAACCGGCACGGGTATAGCTCACCGCACCGTTGTTGCTGACCTGGAAGAAGCCGTTGCCATTGATCGCCAGGTCCAGCGCATTCTGCGTGTAGTTGATGTTGCCCTGGTTGAACTGCTGGGAAATATTGGACATCAGCACGCCACTGCCCTGCGGGTTCTTGCCGGTACCCAGCACGGACGCCGCATAGACGTCGGAAAATTCCGCCCGCGACTGTTTGAAACCGACAGTCCCGGCGTTGGCGATGTTGTTACCGGTGACGTTGAGGTCCTTGCTGGCGGCACGCAGACCGCTGAGGCCGATATTGAACGACATGAATAGCTCCTTTGCCGGAACTGCCGGCAGTTACAGCCGATAGTTGCGGCCTATGATTATTGGCCGATGACCTGAACATGGGAAAGCGGGACACTGCCGAGCCCGGCAAGGTTGAGCAGCAGTTCGTTGCCCCCCAGCGTCACGCTGTCGACGTTGGCCGGCAGCAGCGTGTAGAGACCCTTGGTCTCGCCATCGTAGGTGGCTTGCGCCTCGAATTTATAGGTGCCAGGCGGCACGGTATCGCCGCTGGCATCCTTGCCGTCCCACATGAAGGAGACATTACCCGCCTCCTGCTGGCCCATGTTGATCCGGTTGACCACCGATCCGGCCTCGTCATAGATGGTGACGTAGACGTTGCTGCTGCTGACGGGAAGCACCATGCTCGCCTTGAAGGTCTCGCTGGTATCCACCACCGCCTTGTCGGTCGGCACGATCACCTTGCGACCGACCAGCGAGGACGCCTGCAGCGCCTGCGAAGACTGATAGCCGGAAAGAATGGTTTCCATGCTGGCATTCAGCTTCTCGACCCCCTCGACCGTACTGAACTGCGCCAGCTGACCGATGAACTCGCCGTTTTCCTGCGGTTCCAGCGGGTTCTGGTTGTTCAGCTGGGCCACCAGCAGCGTAAGAAATTCGTTCTTGCCAAGGTCGTTGCTCTTGACCTCACGATCCTTGCCGAACTGGTATTGATCGAGTACCGAACCGGTACCGCCGACGCCGCCTGTAGTGCTCATGGCAATCTCTCGTAAGGGTTACTGGCCCAGGGTCAGAACTTTCTGCAGCATGGTCTTGGCCGTGTTCATCAACTCGGCATTGGTCTGGAACGAGCGGCTGGCCGAAATCATGTCGGCCATCTCCTCCACCACATTGACGTTCGGGTAATACACATACCCCTCTTCGTTCGCAGCCGGATGGTTTGGCTCGTAACGCGCCTGCAATTCGCTTTGATCCTCCACCACGCCCAGCACCTGAACACCGGCGCCAGCCTGATCCTGCCCAGCGAATAGCGACTCGTTCGGCGCCCCACTGGCCTGCTGCAGAACGGTGGCGAACACCGGGTGACGTGCGCGGTAAGTCTGATCAACGCTGGAAGACACCGTCTCGGCGTTGGCGATGTTGCTGGAAATGGTATTCAGGCGCGTGCTCTGGGCACTCATGCCGCTACCGGCGATATTGAAAACACTGCTAAGTGACATGGCGCTGCTCCTTGTTATTCGCCGCGCAGGGCGCTCATCAGGCCTTTGAATTTACTGTTGAGCAGAGTAAAGCTCGCCTGGAAATCGATGGCGTTTTCGGCATAGGTCGCCTGCTCGACTTGCATATCGACGGTATTCTGATCCAGCGATGCGTGATGGGGTGTGCGGAAACGCAACGAGGGATCGGCAATTTCCATCCCCTCGGCGGCGATGTGCCTGCTGCTGGTTACCGCAACGCCAAAGCCACCCTGAGCCTTGCTGCTCTGCTCGGCCAGAACGGCGCTGAAGTCCAGGTCCCGCGCCTTGTAGTTGGGCGTGTCTGCGTTGGCGATATTGTTGGCCAGCACCTCGGCCCGCTGCGCGCGAAAGCCTAGCGCCTTCTCGTGGATACCAAGTGCCTTGTCGAAACTGATGCTCATGATCTGGCCCTCTGCCGGATACAAGTCTGCTTGAGCAAACACCAGCAAAGGCCGTGCCATTAAATCAAACCATTGATATACAAAGGCTTTTCAGGAGGGAGGAAATATAGCGCGTCAAAAGCGGCAAGGCTTTTCCAGTGTTTTTGCCGCCTTCAACACTGAAGGCGACAGTTTTTTGCCGCTATTGCCAGGACAAGGCCAGAGACTCACTTGGCCTTGTAGATGATGCCAGGGCTGCATTGAACCATCTGATACAACTCGGGCAGACCGTTCAGGGCCTCGGAGGCGCCAAGGAACAAGTAGCCACCCGGCTTCAAGGTGGCGTGGATACGCTTGAGAATGTCCTTCTTCACCTCTGCAGAGAAGTAGATCAGTACATTCCGGCAGAACACCACGTCGAACTTGCCCAGCACGGCGTAGCTGTCGAGCAGATTCTGCACCCGAAACTCCACGCGGCTGCGAATGGCCGGTTTGACGACCCAGCGCCCCGGCGTCTTGACATCGAAATAGCGTTGCAAGCGCTCACTCGACAAACCACGAGCAATGGCCAGGCTGTCGTATTCTGCCGCCTTGCATGCCGCGAGCATGGTGCCTGACAACTCGGTCGCGACGATCTGCACCGACGGCTTGGGCTGCCCCGGATTGCTCCGCTCGTACTCATCAATGGTCATCGACAGCGAATAGGGTTCCTGCCCCGATGAACAGGCTGCCGACCATATACGCAGGCGCTGGCCGGAAGCAGTCTTGAGCAGTTCCGGCAGCACGCGACTCCTGAGCACCTCGAAGGGATAGGCGTCCCGGAACCATAGCGTCTCGTTGGTCGTCATCGCATCAACGACCTGCTCACGCAACCCTCTATGTGGTTGCGCCTGAATTTGCCGAACCAGTTCCCCAAGGCTCTTCAGCCCGTGCTGCTCCATCAGCTTATTGAGCCGGCTAGACACGAGATACTGCTTGTTGTTGCCCAGAAGAATGCCGCAACTCTTTTCCAGGAACACTCGAAACTGATCGAACTCCAGATCAACTGACACTAATAACGCCTCACCATTCAAAAGAGCACTGCTCTCGACATCAACCCGCAGCCCGAATTCGCTCAATCACTCGACTAGCCAGGTCGTCCGGCTGGAACTTGGCGAGAAAATCATCCGCTCCGACACGTTTGACCATGCTCTGATTGAACACGCCGGAGAGCGAAGTATGCAGCAGAATATGCATATCACCCATAGCCGGATCCTGACGGACCTCAGTAGTCAGGGTGTATCCGTCCATTTCGGGCATCTCGATGTCTGAAATCATCATCATGAACTCATCGGACGGTTTTTTTCCCTCAGCGATAAGCCCCTTAAGATAGTTCAGCGCCTGGCGACCGTCGTTCTTCGCGATCACTTCGATACCCAGCCCCTGCAGGCAACGAATGATCTGCTTTCGCGCCACAGAAGAGTCATCAACGATCAACACACGACTGGAGGATGCGCGACTATGCGTCTCGTCATCCGTGATACCGACCGAGACCAGCTCGGAGACGGGCGCAACCTCGGCCAAGACCTTTTCAACGTCGATGATTTCGACCATCTGGCCATCCACATGAGTCACAGCCGTCAGGTAATGATCAGACCCCACGCCCTGAGGCGGCGGAAGGATATCCTCCCAGTTCATGTTGACGATCCGCTCGACCGAATGCACCAGAAAACCGAGAACCCTGGTGTTGTATTCGACGATGATGGCGAAGCTGTTGGTCAGATCATCCAGCCCCGGCTTGCCGGTTGCCAGCGAGAGATCGAGGATGGAAAGCGTGCTACCCCGTATGTTCGCAACGCCACGAACAACCGGGCTCGACTTGGGCATGTGGGTCAGCCGGGGGCACTGCAGCACTTCCCTAACCTTGAATACATTGATTCCGTAAAGCTGTTTGCCTTCCAGCCTGAACAACAGCAATTCCAGACGGTTTTGCCCTACCAGCTGAGTACGCTGATTAACCGAATCCATTACACCGGCCATGCCAGTTTCCTCTTGCTTGCGCGATGGGCATATAGACGCTTCGACTGAGCTCGACGGCACGTACCTTGCTTTGAGTGAGCCATGAGCGAACAGATGACTTTTTCCCGGCGTCCTTGCAAGGTTCTTTTCAGGGCAATCCTGTTGCCGCTTCTGTGCGGGGCGGGTCAGTTTGCCGAATCGGCAACGGTAACGCGACCCGAACAGCTTATCGGCGCCACCCGTGAATATCTTGAGCGTGAGGTAGCCGAGTACTTGCAGCGTAGCCAAATTCAGGCGCGTCACCAGGTCGAGATCAACCGACTGGACCCTCGCCTGCGCCTGGCATTGTGTGATCAGCCTTTGGCGACAAAACTCGAAAGCCCCACCCAGCCGGTCGGCCGGGCCACTGTCCGGGTGAGCTGTGAAGGTTCCTCCCCGTGGTCCGTATTCGTGCCTGCACAAATTCATCTGTTTCGCGAAGTCGTGGTGGCCAAACGACCATTGCAGCGCAACAGCACCCTGGAAGCTGCCGATATAGTACTGGCTGAACGGGACGTCGGGCTGCTGAACCAAGGCTACCTAACCTCGCTCGACCAGGCCCTTGGCAACAAGCTCACCCGCAGTGCACAGCCGGACCAGGTATTACCACCCAGCCACGTATCACCAGCCGAGGTGGTGCGAAAAGGCGATCAGGTAGTAATCAGCGCGAAAAATTCAACGATAAATGTGAGAATGCCGGGAGAAGCGCTGTCAGATGGAGCACTGGGCAGCCAGATTCGGGTCAAGAACCAACGTTCAGGGCGAGTGATCCGGGCTCGGGTTACAGGCCCAGGACAGGTAGAAGTCTTGATGTAAGAGCAGCCTGCGACGAACTGAAATAAAGCTAAAGTTTCGAAGGGCCGTGCCGAAGAACTGGCAAGCGTACTGATTTCTTAGAGGTTTCGATCATGGTTATCGATTTCAATCGGCCAAATGGTGCAGGTAACCTGCAAAACGGCGGGCGCAGCAATGGCGTCCAGAATGCCGACAGGCCTGCCACTCAGCAGAGCCCTGCAACGGACACCGCCAAAGGCTCGGGCACCAGCACCGTGGCGTCGGGCGAAAACGTTCAGCTCAGCCCCGAAGCACAGCGCCTTCAGCAAGCTGCAGAAAAGCTCAATGAACAACCCTCCGTTGACCAGGAGCGCGTTTCCCGCATTCGCCAGGCCATCGCCGACGGCAGCTACCAGGTCGACAACCAGCGCGTCGCATCGAAACTGCTGTCCTTCGAAAGCCAGCGCTGAATTCCAGACGCCAAGGGTAGCCAGGGCGCCGAAGCATGGAGATCAACATGCAAGATACTGAAGTGCTTCAATTACTCACAGAAGATATCGGCACCGCACAAAAACTTCTTGAGCTCATGGACGCCGAGTATCTGGCGCTCGCCGAACGCGATCTGTCTGGCCTGGAAACACTGCTGACGCAAAAGCAAGCCCTGCTTGCTCTCTTGGGGCAACACGGCGCATTGCGCAGCCAGGCACTTGCAAAGGCGCAGCTGAGCATCGACCAAAACGGCCTGGCAGCCTTTGCAGCCGCATCGACAGTAGGTCCGAGCATTCTGGCCGAAGCAGAGCAGCTCGATAAGGCGCTTGAAGCCTGCCGAATCGCTAATGAGCGCAACGGCCAACAGATTCGAGCCAACCAGAGCGCTGTCGGCAACATGCTGAACGTGCTGCAAGGCAGCAATCATGCCCCCGATCTCTATGATCGACGCGGCAGTGCCGCCAAAAGCTCATACAATCGTCCGCTCAGCCAAGCCTGAAAGCCCGCACCCAATAAAGGCACAATGCTACCATACGGCTGAAACCGTTAAGTGCCGGAGAGCAATCCACAGTGTCCAACCCTTTTGCGAAGGAAGAAGGCCCACAACCGCCTCAGCTTCTCAAGACGCCCGTTGAAGTCTATTCCAGCCTGCGTCCACTTCTCGATAGTCGCTCCCCCCTGCTGCTCCGCTTTACCGAGCGCAGCCAGCGCTACCAGACCTATCTGGTTGACATAAACCGGGAAAAAGGCTGGATCGCTCTTGACGAACTGGTTCCCACTGACGGTGAGCGGCTACTCAAGGCCGGTGAAACTTTTCAGATAGAAGGCTTCCACGACGGTGTACGCATCGTCTGGAACAATGATCACCCCGCACACGCCGGCGAGCTGAACGACGCCCCCTGCTACTGGATCCCTCTCCCGCTGGAGATTCTTTATCACCAACGTCGTAACGCTTACCGCGCGCAGTTGATGGGGCAACTCATCAGCGTTGTGCTCAATGGGCGAACAATCAAGACCCCCTTGGAAGGCAAACTTTTGGACATGTCTGCAACCGGTTGCAGACTGAGCTTCAAGGGTGATATCCAGAGCCGCTTGCAGACTGGCCAGGTTTACGAACAGTTTTCCGCCAAACTGCCTTTTGGCACCATCACGACAGAGGTAGAGCTACGCCACCTCGCCTTTGATGAAAGGATCGACACGACCTTTTGCGGTATGCGCTTTCATCGCATCAGCGGCCTGACACAGCGCCAGATAGAGCGATTTGTCTATCAACTACAGCGCGAAGCGCGACGCGATCAAGTGGTAGATCGCTTCGATTAGCACGCGCACTGCTCGCCTCGTTGCCACAAAGCCGCCGAGGCACATCCATCTTGCCGCTCCAGCGCGCCGGGCGACAAGCAGAAGGCGTCCATACAGGTCGACAAGAAAGAACTGAAATATGGCGTCCCAGGCGAGGTTCGAACTCACAACCTTCCCCTTAGGAGGGGGATGCTCTATCCAATTGAGCTACTGGGACTTCAGGCGGGGCGACATAGTAGCGAGCTGCAGAATATTTGTCATGCTTGAGCGTGGTCCCTGCCAGCACATCCTTGAAACAGCTTTCGACGAAAACCTCTCTCGCGCACCCAGAAGACCGAGCGCAATTGCATTTTGCACGAAGCGACCGGCCCATCCTTGCAAAACGCACCCTAAAGCCCGCAGATACAACAACTAACTTATTGATTTTTTTAGAGTTTTTCGAACAACACAACTGGCACAACGAATGCTAGCTAGGTAGTCACCATAAACGCGAAGGAGACGCCTATGACACATTCAGCTTACTTGCTCAGCACCGCCGTGCTGGCAGCCGCAGCTGCGATCCATTTGCAAGGCATGAGTTCGGGCATGGATCGCTTACACCCGGACATCACTTCGAACGAATCCCGCCCAATGACTTTTCACAGCTCGCCCCCTCCCGCCCAAACCATCGGGAATGGCGAAGTGAGATCAGTCCAGCAACCACAGCGTTGGGTTTTCTAGACCCCTGCAATCGTTGAATCAACCGAGGAAACAACCATGTCTCTCCTTGCTTTTTTCTTCCTCTCGCTCTGCATTACTTGCGCGCTCCTGGGGCTCAGTGTCGAGCTGGCCGAAGCTTGGGCAACCCTGGCGAAAGCCGGAGCAATCCTGTTCGGGTCACTTTTTACCGGCTCACTGATTGTTGGAAAGCGGATCAAATTTGACCCTGTATTGCGCTAGGAAAAGGGCATCAGATCACAATAGAGGCATTCTGATACCATCATGACTTTACTCGACCCGCTATCGACGTATAATTGGCGTCATTAAGTCGTCTGCCATCTTTATTCCCAGCTGAGGGAACAGCCAAGGGATTTTGGTTGTCAGACCGATGACTAGAACGGCAATAAGCCACCATCGCCCACCTGACTACCGGTTTAAAGTATGCGCCCATTGAAGCAGGCAGTTTATTCCAGCCGCACGGCTGACAAGTTCGTGGTTCGGTTACCTGACGGAATGCGTGAGCGTATTGCCGAGGTTGCACGTAATCATCATCGCAGCATGAATTCAGAAATCATTGCTCGTCTGGAGCAAAGCCTTCTTCAGGAAGGTGCGCTGGGTGATGATCTGAATATGCGCCTCGACAGCCCCGAGCTTTCGCTTCATGAGCGCGAGTTGCTGCAGCGCTTTCGCCATCTGGCTCACCGTCAGCAAAACGCCCTGATCGCTCTGATTGCACAAGATAGCGAAGCCGTCAAAGACGACGAGTGACAAAAAACGGGGCGCTAACATTGCAGTTGCACCGCCGCCGTACATACAAAAACGCCTCGACTTGTCGAGGCGTTTTTGTATTCGTGGAGGGCTAACTAGCCCACGAAGCTTAGCAGAATGCCCGCAGCCACGGCAGAGCCGATGACCCCGGCCACATTAGGGCCCATCGCGTGCATGAGCAGGAAGTTTTGCGGATTCGCCTCAAGCCCAACCTTGTTGGAAACACGCGCCGCCATGGGTACGGCTGAAACACCTGCAGAGCCAATAAGAGGGTTGATCTTGTTCGTACTGAACATATTCATAACCCTGGCCATCAGCACACCCGCAGCCGTACCGGCGCAGAATGCCACCAGGCCAAGCACTAATATTCCCAGTGTTTTTATCTGCAAGAAGGCGTCAGCTGACAGCTTCGATCCCACCGTCAGCCCAAGCAGGATGGTCACGATATTGATCAGCGCATTGCGCGTCGTATCCGCCAGCCGATCAACGACACCGCACTCGCGCAGCAGGTTGCCGAAAGCGAACATTCCCACCAGCGGAGCTGCATCGGGCAGCAACATTCCGACAAGCAATGCCAGCATCAGGGGGAAGATGATCTTTTCCACATGACCGACAGGACGCAGCTGTTTCATGACAATGGCGCGCTCTTCCTTGGTTGTCAGCGCCCGCATGATGGGTGGCTGGAGCAACGGAACCAGAGCCATGTACGAATAGGCCGCCACAGCAATAGGACCCAGCAGATGAGGTGCAAGCTTGGCGGTAACAAAAATCGAGGTAGGTCCGTCCGCTCCACCGATGATTGCGATCGATGCCGCTTCACGCAGGGTGAACTCCATTCCGGGAATACCCATCGCCGCCAGTGCCAAGGCGCCCAGCAGCGTTGCGAAAATCCCGAATTGAGCAGCAGCTCCCAAGAGCAATGTTTTCGGGTTGGCCAACATGGGGCCGAAATCGGTCATCGCCCCGACCCCCATGAAGATCAGCAGGGGAAACACGCTGGTCGGCAGGCCCACCTCATAGAACAGATGCAGAATGCCTTGGCCCTCAGCCATATTCGCCACTGGAATATTGGCGAGCAGGCCACCGAAGCCAATCGGAATGAGCAACAACGGCTCAAAACCCTTGCGAATTGCCAGATAGATCAGCCCCAGACAGACCACGATCATCAGCAACTGCCCTGGCTCCACATGATACAGGCCGGTGCTTTGCCACAGCTTGAGCAACTTGTCCATGCAGCTCTCCTTAAGCGATGGTCAGCAGGCAATCGCCCACGGACACTGCGTCACCAACCTTGACGCTGACACCGGAGACCGTACCGGCCTTGAAGGCGCGAATCTCGGTTTCCATCTTCATGGCCTCAAGGATTATGACCAGATCACCTTCCTGCACGGACTGGCCTGGCTGTACCAGAACCTTAAAAATATTGCCTGCAAGCGGAGCCGTCTGGGGCTCACCACCAACCGCAGCGGGTACGTCCCCGGCAGGTGCCGGCGCTGCACCCGGAGCAGCTCCGAGAGGCTTGATTCCCTCAATATCGCCCCCCTCGTCCACCTGCACCACAAATGATTTGCCGTTGACCTGAACCGTATAAACCTCTGGCTTTCCAGCCTCCAGCTGTGGCTTCTCGGCTCCACCTGGCGCCGGTTCGAATGCCGCAGGATTACCTCGATTCTCAAGGAATTTCAGGCCAATCTGAGGAAACAGTGCATAAGTGAGTACGTCATCGATTACCTCACTCGCCAGTTGAATGCCTTTTTCCTGCGCCAAGGCTTTAAGCTCGGCAGTTAGCCTGTCCATTTCCGGCTCAAGCAGATCAGCCGGACGGCAGGTGATGGCTTCGGCGCCATCCAGCACCCGGCGCTGCAACTCGGCATTGAAGGGTGCAGGGGCTGCACCATACTCACCCTTGAGAATGCCGGCGGTTTCCTTGGTGATGGACTTGTAGCGTTCACCCGTGAGGACGTTGATAACGGCCTGGGTACCTACGATCTGGGAAGTCGGAGTGACCAGCGGAATGAAGCCGAGATCTTCGCGTACGCGCGGAATTTCAGCGAGCACTTCATCGAATTTGTCGAGAGCACCCTGCTCCTTCAGTTGCCCTTCCATATTGGTGAGCATGCCGCCTGGCACCTGCGCCACGAGGATACGAGAATCAACTCCCTTGAGCGTGCCTTCGAATTTCGCGTATTTCTTGCGGACCTCACGGAAATAAGCGGCGATTTCTTCCAGCAGCTCAAGATCAAGGCCCGTATCGCGCTCGGTACCCTGGAAAATCGCAACAACCGATTCGGTCGGCGAATGCCCGTAGGTCATCGAAAGCGAGGAAACCGCGGTATCGACATTATCGATGCCGGCTTCAACCGCCTTGAGGATCGCCGCAGTCGACAATCCTGCGGTGGCATGGCACTGCATGTGAATCGGAATGGAAAGGCTAGTCTTGAGTCGCGATACGAGCTCGAATGCGGTGTAAGGCGCGAGAATGCCCGCCATGTCTTTGATCGCAATCGAATCGGCGCCCATGTCCTCGATCTGCTTGGCCAGATCGACCCACATTTCTAGAGTATGTACCGGACTGGTGGTGTACGAGATGGTGCCCTGGGCGTGCTTGCCCTGCTGCCTGACAGCACGCAGTGCGGTTTCCAGATTACGCGGATCGTTCATCGCATCGAACACGCGGAAGACATCCACTCCATTGACGGCTGCCCGCTCAACGAACTTTTCCACCACATCATCAGCGTAGTGCCGATAGCCAAGCAGGTTCTGGCCACGCAGAAGCATCTGCTGACGCGTATTGGGCATCGCTTTCTTCAATTCGCGAATGCGATCCCAGGGATCTTCACCGAGATAACGGATACAGGAATCGAAGGTCGCACCACCCCAGGATTCAACCGACCAGAAACCGACGCGATCAAGCTTGTCGGCAATCGGCAACATGTCTTCAAGGCGAACGCGGGTAGCGAGAATGGACTGGTGGGCGTCACGCAACACCACATCGGTAATGCCGAGCGGTTGTTTAACTGAAGTCATGGAAGGAACTCCCTTTCCTGAATCAACCACGGCGAGCGCGGTGCTGGTGAATGGCAGCCTGGATGGCCGCGAGGATGTCGGCGTCTGGCTGCGCCGTTGCGACAAGCTGCTGGTTACAGGCAGGCAGGTTTGTCGCCACTGGCTCGAAACGGCTGACCACGAGCGACATCAAGCGAATGCAGCCTATCAACAGAACGAGGAACAGGAAGACAGAACCTATACCGAACAGCATCAGTTCAAAGCCTTCGAGCAGGAGTTCGCTTGAGGTCATTGGCATACCCTTTCTTTCAGCAGCTCATGCCGCCTGTTATTCGTGATTGATTGGCTATAAGGTTTCGCCAGCTGACGAAACCTGAGAACAGTAGCTCGCCCAACAGCCGCAAGGCAAATGCCAAATGGCCGCAGCAGAAAGAGATCAGAGGAGAAAGAGCGTCGCCAGCCCAAGAAAAATGAAAAAACCTCCGCTGTCGGTAACGGCGGTGATCATCACACTTGCTCCCAGCGCAGGATCACGCCCCATGCGCGCCAGGGTTATCGGAATCAATACCCCCATCAGCGCGGCCAGTAGCAGGTTGAGGGTCATTGCAGCGGTCATGACCAGACCAAGCGACCAACTGCCATACAGCCAGTAGACCACCAGACCAATCACTCCACCCCATATCAACCCGTTCAGCAGCCCCACTCCGACTTCCTTGCGCAGCAGCCGGGCACCGTTCCCGGTCCCCATCTGATCCAGCGCCATCGCCCTGACGATCATGGTGATCGTCTGGTTGCCCGAGTTGCCACCAATACCCGCCACGATAGGCATCAACGCCGCCAGAGCCACCAATTTTTCGATGGAGCCGTCGAAAAGACCAATCACCCGCGATGCGACGAAGGCAGTAATCAGATTCAGGGCCAGCCACGCCCAGCGGTTGCGCAGCGATTTCCAGACAGACGCGAAGATATCCTCTTCTTCACGCAGACCCGCCATGTTGAGCACTTCGCTCTCACTTTCCTCACGGATCAGGTCGACCATTTCATCAATGGTCAGTCGCCCGATGAGCTTGCCGCTCTTGTCCACTACAGGCGTGGAAACAAGGTCATAACGCTCGAAGGCCTGGGCTGCCTCGTAGGCATCTTCATCCGGATGGAAGGTGACCGGATCATTGGCCATTACCTCGGCCACCTGCTTTTCCGGATCATTGACCAGTAGGCGCTTGATCGGCAGGACGCCCTTGAGCACGCCGTCGTAATCCACCACGAACAGCTTGTCGGTATGTCCCGGCAGCTCTTTCAGCCGCCGCAGGTAGCGCAAGACGACCTCAAGACTCACGTCCTCACGGATGGTGACCATCTCGAAGTCCATCAGCGCGCCGACCTGGTCCTCCTCATAAGACAGCGCCGAACGGACACGCTCGCGCTGTTGCGCGTCCAGTGTTTCCATCAGCTCATGGACAATGTCGCGAGGCAGTTCAGCGGCCAGATCAGCCAGCTCGTCGGCATCCATCTCCCTGGCAGCTGCCAGCAGCTCATGATCGTCCATGTCGGCGATCAGCGTCTCACGCACCGCATCAGACACTTCGAGCAGAATGTCGCCGTCGCGTTCGGACTTGACCAGCTGCCAGACAGTCAGTCGCTCATCGAGCGGCAATGCTTCGAGGATGTGGGCAACGTCCGCAGGGTGCAGTGCTTCAAGCTTGCGTTGCAGCTCAACGAGATTCTGCCGATGAACCAGGTTGTCGATCAGCTCCTGATGCTGGCCGCTCCCCTGGCGATGAGCCAGATCCTCTACGAGCTTCTGACGCTGCAGCAGCTCGACAACTTGCGCCAGACGATCCTGGAGACTTTCCTGCGGCTTTTTTGCTTCTACTTCAGTCATGGCGCACTCCGCCCCCGACGGACGGAGCGCGCCAGGGGATCAATCATTCAAAACGTGATTGGCCAGCAAAAATCGTGTACGACTACAGGGCAAATCCATGAGGGGGATCCAAAGGCCCGAAAGGGCGGACCGCGCAATAATAACACTGCAGTCGCCATCCCAGACCACGAAATACAGGCAATACAACCGCTTGCGCGTTACATCACGGCGAGCGTAGATCTCGCCGTCCTGTCGACGCATTCACGTTGTGAGAAGACACGGCTGCAACGAATGCAATTATTGGCTAGGGTCTGCTGACCCTGAAGATCGTCAAGGAGGACGACCATGAACAAGCTGCTTGCTTCGGGCTGTTGTGCCCTGCTGCTCGCCACCACGCCCACGCTTGCCACAAGCATTTATCGCTGCGTCGATGAAACAGGGCATCTAACCTTCACCCGTCAAGGCTGCCCGACTCACCAGACCTCCGAGAAGCAGCAGGCGTTCAATCCAACGCCCAGCTCCAGCACAACCGTACCCATGGCGAAGCCTCAGAAACAGCGCACCGAGCGCCGAAAGAAAGACCAGTCGCTGACCATCGTCGGTGAGCAGGATGACGGCTGCGGCAACCGCATGACCGGCAGCGCAAGACGCAACGCCATGATCAGCCAGCAAAGCCGCCCCGGCATGACCCGCGCCGACATTGAAAGCACCTTCGGCAAACCGGACAGCATCACCAGCCGCAACGGCCAGGTGCAGTATCGCTACAGCGCCCGCAAGGGCCGAACCCACACCATCAGCTTCGATGAAAACGGCTGCGTGCGCGGCAAGCACTGAAGACAGAAAATGAAAAAAGGGCCTGCATCACTGCAGGCCCTTTTTTGTTTGGCGGACTCAGGAGGATTCGAACCTCCGACCGCTCGGTTCGTAGCCGAGTACTC
>ERZ1673962.390-NODE-390-length-31675-cov-3.969228_pt1 | contig 31675 bp, 29 predicted proteins | sample MGYA00580188_ERZ1673962 | MGnify/ENA primary metagenome ERZ1673962 (study PRJEB41334, sample SAMN05608104) | rock metagenome | biome: terrestrial subsurface; feature: shale formation; material: shale | place: USA: Pennsylvania ... | reverse complement strand
AGCCGGCCCCGATCCCCGAGGGGATCCCGGAGGGGAGCCGCGGCGTCCCCCTCTCGGATGAGGACCGGGTCGCGGCGCTTGCCGGTGAGAAGATCCGGGGCAGCATCTCCGATGGCGGGTCCGTGGAGGACATGTTGGCGGGGCTCCCGCCGCGCCCCTCCGTCGCCTCGCAGCGCGAGATCCGGGACTTCAATCGGCGGCGGCTGGGGGACCTGGAGATCCAGCGGCCTGCGAACTGGCCGGATTTCATGACCTTTCCGACGGACACGGAGCTGCGGGCCCTCCGGCGGGAGGGGGTAAGCCTTGAGGAGATCAGGGACTTCGAGGATCGCAAACAGCTCCAGGCGGATGCGATGGAGGCCCGTGCCCGGGAGCTCAACGACTGGATCTTCTCCTACGGGGACATGCGCCTGAACGAGAGGCACCAGATGGCGCGGTCGCGCAACCGGGATGAGGCGGTCCGGAAACGCTCGGAGCCGATGTCCAGGAACGACGTTGATGTGCAGCGGCCAAACCCGGCGGACGTGACGGATGAGGAGCTCTATCAGGATCGGCATTACGGGATCCGTTTCGCGATGCTCCTGAACCCGGACCCTGATCATCTCAACAAGCTCCGAACGGCGCCCGTCGCGGCCTGGGGTCATGACCGGCTCCGGACCTTGGACGGCGGCCAGATCCGGGCCACCGGGGATGAGCTGGTGGTGACCTCCGTCTCCTTGCAGGCGGCACAGCTCCTCGTCATGGAGGCCAAGTCCCGGGGCTGGGAGACGCTCCGGATCTCGGGGGACAACGAGTTCTGCGCGGCCGTCAAAAGGGCCTGCAAGGAGCAGGGGATGGGCGCGATCATCACACGTCGCGGACCGCTGGGTCTCGGCCCGTTCTCCCGTCCCGAGGTGATCATGCCGCCGCTGCCGGACTCCCTGAGCTCGCGACAGGCGGTCCCCTCGGAGCAGGAGCGCTCGAAGAAGGAGGCCGCAGCACCCGAGGCGGATCGCGATGCCGCGTCCGCCCTCCTCGGGGAGGGGATGGACGAGGGGCCGAAGCCCGGAAAGGGGGGCCGCAAGAAGGGGCTCTCAGAGGTTGACGTGACCGATCCGCTGAAAGGTAAGGCCGCCGGCGACCCGGGGCAGAAAGATCCGGCACAGAAGGACCCGTCCCCCCAAGGGCCCGAGATGACATGAGGCGATCATGCGTGTGAATGCCAGGGCCCTTCTGAACGTGGCCGGGGTCGGCTGCCTTCACGAGGATGAGGCCGGGGTGTCGCGCCCGGCCCGGGTCGCGATCGTGACCGAGGAGACGGTCAGGGCGGCGCGGGACCAGGGTGCGTCCGATCCGGGGCTTCGGGCCACGGAGGAGTCCCCGCAGCTTCGTTACGGGGGCGCCCTCGCCTATGTGGATGACGGGTCAGGTCCCGCGCGCCGGGAGATCCTTGCTCCGGGGGAGGGGGACGCGTTCCGGCTCCCCTGCGGTCTCAGGTTCCTCGGGCGGCACATGTTGACGGCCGAGCGCGCGCTTCCGGACCGCGGCGGCGGGGATCGCCCCTTCCTGCGCAGCCTGATCCGGTCCGTTTTCGCGCTCGTCGCCTCCGTTCCGGATCCGGACCGGTTTCCGGAGCACCTGATCGCCCAGGCCTACCGGTCCTCCTTGAGGGACGCGTTCGGGGAGGCCCGCCTCCCGATCACGGACGAGGCGCTGGTCCTGAAATCCCGGTCCGACCTGATCCGCAGCCGTATCGCGGCGCTCGACCCCAAGCATCCGGACGCGCTGGGCGCGACGGCCCCGCTCGCGCGGATCCTCGACAGCGCCGGCCTGGACGTCAGGGGGGACGGGGTCGATATCCCCGGCATCGGCCGGATCACGCGTTTCCAGGCGCGACGGCTGATGGAGAGCGGGCCTTACCGGGAGGGGCTTTTTGATCGGTTGACCAGGACGTCGCCGGCCCGGATCGAGGGGGTCGTGCTTCCGCTGGAGGAGGCCCGCTCGCTTGAGGCCGCCATACCGGGGTCGCGTCGGACCGGCGCCTGGGCGGAGGCCGTTCAGATCCTCGCGGGCGAGCTCACCGGGTCCGGTCATGGCGGGTACCGGCTCACCCTGAGCCTCCTGTCCGCGCAGGGTCGTGACCTGCTGGTGATGACGGACACGGTGGGGGACCTCAACGGGGTCTCCCTCCTCTTCTCCTGGCCCAGTCATGAGCGGGCTCCGGTTCTTCAGAGCCCTGACGGCCCGGTCTACGCGCTCTGCCCCGAGGAGGCCCCGCCCGCGGAGGAAGTGATTCGTCTTGAGCGGGTTCTTCAGGAGCTTGTTCGGGCCGAACAGCCGTCATCGGCCCCGAAACAGGCGCTCGATGCCTGATTTTCTCCCCCTTTAGGGGGGAGAGGCCCCTGCGGATCGGAAAGTCAAATTAAAAGTGTTGCGAAAAAGAAAATAACCACCATATCTTGTGTCAAGAGCTACGAGGAGAAAGACATGAGACACTTGGCACTAACTTACCGGGACCTTCGGGATCAGGACGGTCGGACGATCCCTTTCGAGGTGCAGCTGTACGCCTACCTGATCTGGACCGCCCCGGAGCGTGGTCTGACCATGCGGGACTACCGGAAGATCTTCCGACGGGTCGGCAAGATGTTCGGCCACCGGATCGGGTTCTGGACCGCGCTGAAGTTCACGCGGAACACGCCCCGCTTCAATCGCGTCTCCCGGTCCTGGGTCCGTTCCGAGTATTACCTCGACGACGCGCAGATCGAATGGCGCCAGTCGATCGTGTTTCGCCGGGGCCTTCGCGGGACCGGGTTCGACAAGATGGACCGCATCCGCATGCATGTATATGACGAGGTCCCTTATCGGAAGATGGGTCAGGAGACCTGCCTGCGCGAACCGTTATTCGGGGAGATCACCTCGATCGACACCTCGATGATGCCGAAATACGATCAGGAGGAGACGCGGACCCTGCCGGGCCTGAATCTCCACATGCGCTCCATCTCGTTATGATGCGTCTCCCAGATCAGGGCCCGTCAGGGGCCCTGGTCTCAGATGGTCCGTAACGCTGAGTTCCGCATCAGCAGGTCCATGTTGGACATGATCCCGATCAGGTCTGCGTTGTCGACGATCTGATCGGTGCTCTGCCTGAACGCGTTGTCCGAGATACGCTTCAGGTCGACCTGGTTCACGGCGTTGATCACCGTCGTGTGGTCCTTCCCCCCGAAATGCTCCCCGATGACAGAGAAGGATGTGCCGCTGACGTTTCTCAGCGCCCACATCGCGCAGAACCTCGCGTTCACGATGGGGCGGGACCTGTTGCGGGACAGGATCTCCTCGGAGCAGATGTTGGTGGACTCTTCCGTGACCCTGATGATCTGGTGGATGTTCGGGGTGCTGCCGGAGGGCTTGATCGCGCGGACGGACAGGTTCGGGTCGATCAGGTTATTTTTTCGCAAACTTGCGATAACGGTGCGCCGGTTGATCGGCTCCGCCTGTCCGGTTTTCGACCTGGCGTGGGCGAGCTGGGAGGTGAGGGACCTGAAGGCGTGATCAGCGTCCTCAAGAAGCTTTTTCTCAAACAGCTTGAAGACCATCATCCCGATGCCGTAGGCAAGGGGCCCCTGTGCACGCTTGGCCACCTCCGTCTGGGGGGTGCCGTTGCGTAACGCGCCCGCGACCCTTTCAGCGGCCTTGAGGACCTCGATCCCCTCGGGAAGCTCCACGGGCGGGATGGCTGAGGTGATCGGGCTGGAGATGAGGACGTGCTGGGCGCTTTGCATGGGGTTTTGACTCCGATGTTGATATGCTTTTTCGCAGACTGTTGGTATATGTAGTCGGAGGAATCGGGTTTGGGGCAGAAAGTCGGGCTCGGACTCAAGAAAATCGAAAATTTTTCGCAAAACGTGAAATCAGAGGGTGACCACATGGGAAAGAAAGACACGTCGAACAGGTATGACATCTTCGATATCGCCGCGCAGGCCGAGCTTGAGGCCTCGCCGCCGAAGAGTTTTCCGGAGCTCGAGCGGCGGCTCATGGCGCTCATCGACCTGCTGCCGCAGCGCCCCGTGATCAAGGATCATCACGCGGAACGCTGGCTGAGCCGGACCGTGACGATGTCGATCGAGCGGGTCGAGCTGGAACACGGGGAGGGGAACGCGACGGTCGGCGACGTGCACAAGCACGCCCTGTGGCACGTGCGCCGCGCCTCCGCGATAGGCGGGTCCGAGATGGGGACCATCGTGAAACACTTCCGTGGGGACCGGGGCAACTTCACCTCTGCGAAAAACCTCGCGATGGAGAAGCTCCTCATCATGGCGCCGCAGCGTTCCACCCCGGAGATGGCGCGCGGGAACCGGGCGGAGCCGTGGCTGCAGCGGATGTATCACGAGCAGCACGGGGTCCGGTCCGACGAGGCGATGCTGGACCTCATGAAGGGGTACCGCTGGTCGCGCCTGCCCCAGCTCGTCGGGACCCCGGACGATATCGTGATCATGCCGGACGGCCGCCGCCGCCGGCTGATCGACTACAAGTGCCCCTCGGCTGACGTGAATGCGGAGTACGAGAAGAACGGGGTGAGTTTCGACTATGTCTGCCAGGTGCACCATTACGGGATCCTGGCCCAGTCCGCCGGCGCCCGGTTCGACGACATGGAGGTCGCCGTGTTCGACCCGCGGTATTTCGTGATCCACCAGTACAAGGTCGAGCGGGACCCGGCCCTCATCCAGGAGATCATGAAGGCGGGGCAGGTGTTCTGGGACGAGTTCGTGATGAACGGGCTGATCCCGGACGATCTGGCTCCGGACGCGCTGGAGATCCAGGAGGGGGAGATGTACGACCTCGGCGTTCAGGCGGTGATCCTGAAGGTGATGGGGGACGAGATCGAGATCCGGCGCAAGGAGCTGCTCGAGCGGGTCTCCGCGATGGGGTCCGAGTGGCACGAGCTGGCCACCGGCAAGCTCGACATGGGGTTCGCCTCCTTCACCCGGTCCCGGAAGTGGGACGAGGCGGCGCTCGTGGAGCTCGCGGGCGCGGTCGGGATCAACCCCGATGATCACCTCAAGGACAGCGGGAAGCCGGACGCCGACAAGGCCGTGGCGCTGCTCTGTGCGCTGCACAAGCGGATCACGGAGGGGGCTGACCCGTCCCCGGTCCTCGCGGATATCGCGCGCGACGGGGTTCCGACGAAGGTGGCGCTCGACCTCGACGCCCTTGAGGAGGCGGTCCGGGGCGCCGGGGTCAACACGACCCCCGCCGCCGGGCTCGCGGAGAAGTTCCTGATCTCGCAGAAGAAGAAGGGGGAGGATGCGGATAACGTCCGTGTCATCCGGGCTCAGGCGATCGAGCTTGCGGACACGCTTGAGGAGGTGGTTCGCCAGGAGGGGACGCGGATCCTCCAGGGGGAGCCGGACGAGGACCCGACACTCCCCTGAAGGATCATGCGCCCCGTCAGTTCATCTGGCGGGGCGTGCTCGCGTGGCTGGGGATCGGGGTGAGAGGCGCGATGGCCGCCCGCTCCGCGATCAGGGCCCCTTCCGAGATGTGGCCGACGGCCCCCATCAGGGCCCGGTCCGGGATCCGGAACCCGTCAAGGTCGAACCCGATCTTCACCGGCAGCAGGCGGGTCTTGTCCCCGTCCACCATCATGACCCCCTCATCCGGAACGCCCGGGCTCATCTGGATCGGCCCGCGGCAGATCATGGCCCGCCCGCCGAGCGCGGAGATCTGATGATCGCGCTGGTGGCGAAGGTTGTGCAGGAGCGTGTCCGCCTCCTTGCGGCTCCGGACCTCGACGCGACGCCGGTCGGTCTGGTCCTTTGCGCTGATGAAGTCGATCGAGGCGACCCGGTCTCCCAGGGTCAGTGTTTCCGGGTCGTAATATCCGATTGCCATGTGGGCTCCTGGGTCTGCTGTGGTGGTTGAGTTTTTCGCATCATATCAGGGTCAGCGTCTCGAACAAGCGCCTATCCCCAGTTTTTCGCAAACTCACGGCCCCTCGGGCCCGGTGAGCTGATCGGTCGTGGGCGATTCCGGTCCTGCGCCGAAGGCGGCCTGCAGGCGCTGAGCGACCGTCTCGTCACATTTCGGGACCCAGGCGGCCCCGCCCCCCGATCCGGACCGGGACCTTTTCGTTTGCGCCTTCCCGTATCCCCGGGTTGACCCGTAGGCCGTATGACCCATGAGGGCCGCGACCTGGTGCAGGGGCATCCGCTGCCTCGCGCGGGTCGCGAAGTCGTGCCGGAGCGCGTACAGGTTTATCGGGTTCGCCCGGTTCGGGAACTCCTCCTTTGCGATCGCCCTTATGCGGCGGGTGAGCATGTTGATCAGATCGCGCGCCCGGTCCTTCTCGATCGGGTGCCGGTGAAGAAGGGCCGCCAGGGAGATCAGGTGCAGGTCCTCATCTCCGATCCCGGAGAGGACCTGCACCCGGTATGGGCGGACCAGGCCGGCATTCGCGTTCCGGGTCTTCGCGTTTTTCACCAGAAGGACCGGGTCAACCCCGGTGGATTTCACGGAGTCCAGGATGGCCCTTGAATGGCCCACCTCATCTGCGCCCGGGAGGGCCTCCTGGGGGACCAGCAGGCCGCTCATCGCGGCCTGCTCCGGGTTCTTCCGGATCATGCCGAGCTGGGCGTAGGTGTAGTCGCGGCTCGGGTCCCCGGCCATGAGCCGACAGCTGAACACCTCGATCGGGCGCATCCCGGTCAGCCAGATCGCCTTGAGGAAGACCCGGGTCAGGGCGATGACGTTCCGGCGCGGCGCCGTGAAGGTCCTGATCGCCTCCTCGTGGGGCTGGTCCATCATGTGGAAATCGATGCGGCTGAGGTCCCCTTCGGTGATCGGGACATGCGTGGTCCGGCTCGGGCTCTTGCCGCGGGCCCGGTTCGGGAAGACCCCGCTGATCGACTGGGCGAGATCCTCGCCGCTTCCGGAATACCCCTTCTTCATCATGGTGTCCGAGATCTCCTCCACGAGCTCCTGACCGATCCTGATGGGCTCACTGACGGGGAGGCAGGCGAAATCCAGGATCTGCCCGACATCTTCCTGGTTCATCGTGTTGAGGGGAGGGAGGTCGGTGACCCCCTCCGGCCAGAACCCGTCACTGATGAAGGCGCGGCAGACGGTCCTTGCGGAGGTGACCTCGCGACGTGCGGAGTTCACGTTCAGGGTGAAGGCCCGGATCGCGATCTGGTTCGAGACCTCGTTGAGGTTCGGCGTTCCCCCGGTAAAGCCCAGTCGCGACGACATCCCCTTCAGGATCCTGTTGAAATCGCCGATATAGGCGGGGCTGACGGATGTTGGAGTGTGGTCGTTCATATGTTTTTCCTGGTCTGACCTTCCTTATTGAACGTCTGTCATAGGGGCGATCGCTGCGGACGTCGGAATCCGCAGATCGGACCACCAGGGCATCGCTTGCTCCCGTGACCTCATGATCCGCCGTGCCCGGATGAGGCGAGGGGAGATCAGAAATCAGGAGGTCCTTCCTCATGCTTCCGAGGTCCTATGAACAGACATCCGCATTATGTTTTATGCTAAATAAGACGATTATTGGTTTTCACAAAGATGAAAGTAGCTTCTCGGGAAACTTGCATGTGGATAGCCCGGACCGGGTGTGCGGCCCGCATCGCGGCTCAACCTTGCGATTGCATGCGCGGCGAACCGATGGGTTGTCCACAATAAAACGCAGAGAGGCCGGACCTCCCCCTTTTTCGCAAGCCATCCTGTTGATACTGTGAGCCAACCACAGCTCAGCGGGAAGTCGAACACCATGAGAGTAAAACCTATCCTAATCTCCCTGGCCTTGGCGACGGTCGTCTCCGGCTGCGCCTCAGGCCTCACGCGTGACAGGGAGACGCCCCCCATCGACGAGGTGGATGCGAAAATCGCGGAGGCCGTCGAAATGTCGGCGAATGCGAACCGCGCGATCACCGAGGTCGAGGTCGCAACGGCGGCGCCGGTTCGTGCCGGCCCGGCCCAGTCCGTGCCAGAGAATGTCGTGCTGCCGCCCGAGGCGGTAGAGCCGATCACCGTCGACTGGAACGGGCCTGTCGAAACTTTCCTTCAGGCGATCGCGCAGCGTTCCGGATATACGCTCAGCGTGACCGGTCGCGCGCCCGCGAACCAGATCATGATCTCGTTGCGCGCCGAGGAGGAGCCTCTCTACGGCGTTGTTCGCCGGGCAGGCAACATGGTGCACGGATATGCGGATATCGCGCTGAACCCGTCAAACCAGACGATCGAACTTCGGTACGGGGGCTGACCCATGAAGAAACGCACCCTGGTGTTCGGTCTGATGGCGGGTGCGGTTCTGTCCGCATGCGCGCAGGTCCCTTCGAATACGGCGCCCCCGGCGGCCGCGTCGCCGGCCTCGATCGGCGATGGTGACAATCTTCGCCTCGGGGCTGAGCCGGTCGGCGATCCGTCCGACATCAGCATCGAGCTTTACGATCCCGAAAAGGACACGGTCGAGATCACCGAGATCAGGCGCCAGGCCCTCCAGGAGGCCGCGCAGGGCTACGGGTCCCAGCTGGGATACACGCGTCGGGTCTGGGAGATCGAGGGACTTCTCGAGGAGCGCAGCTCTGATCTGGACGAGGCGTTCAGCTTTGATCGCGTGGTGAGTGATGCCCCGATGAAGGCGGGACAGATCATCCCCCCGATCGTGAGCCGGTCCTTCGACGCGTTTCAGAGCAGCGAGGAGGGGCGTGCCGCCTCCGTCGCGGATGAATACCTGACGATCGTGGCCCCCGGCCGCATCGTGCCGGTCACCCCGACCTGGCGGGATTATCTTCTCTTCTCGAGCCCGGACCCGGAAAGGCCGGCCCGGTCCCTCTTCCCCTCGAACGAGGCGGAGAAGGAACTCTTCCTGGGCTGGTTCAACGACGGCTGGACCGCCGGCGTCACGCTCGCGGACGAGGAGATCGGACATCGGCTGACGCGGCTGCGGCGCGACTACGAGGGGATGCTCCAGTATCGTCGTCTGGTGAGCATGGGCATGATGGACCGGATGGTCCTTCAGGAGGCCGATTTCGGCGTCACCGGTGGTGGTGATGAGATGCGGATCGGGTCCCGGACGGTCCGGATCGTGTCAGACGCCCAGTTCGACGCCAACCCGCTTCGCTGGACGGTCCGTGAGGTGGGTCCGCGCGAGCGTGAGATCGTCTCGACCGGAGAGATTCCGCCGCTCGGCAGCCTCGACTGAGAGGACCCAGAACCATGACGGAGCCACGGAGCTCGCGGCAGCGCAAGGTTTCACCAGGGGTGGAGCGTGCTCGGAAGGTGCCTGTGCAGGTCGGTTCGGGTGAGGTGTTCATGCTTCACGAGGACCCGCCTCGCATCTCGCTCGAGGATTTCAGGGCCCTCCTGATGTCCTGCGTGATGTCCGGGGCCTCTGACATAACGATCCAGTCCGACCAGCAGCCGCGCGCTGAGATCCACGGCCTTCTTTACCGGGCCACCCGCAGGCCCTGGGGACCCTCGGAGGTCGATCAGGTCCTGATGGAGGTTTACGGGGGCGCGAACGCGCGAACCGAGATCAACGGTCAGCGGGTTCTGGACTTCTCCTATGAGCTCAACCTCCCGGACGGGTCGCGTCAGCGGTTCCGCTGCAACGCGATCGGGATCTTCGGCCGGGACGGTCAGGGGGTGGAGATCACCCTGCGCGCCCTCCCGTCGATCACCCCCTCGCTTTCGGGGGTCAGCCTGACGGAGCAGGAGACCGGGGCGCTGTCGCCACGGGACGGCATCGTGATAATCGGCGGCGCAACCGGGTCCGGTAAGTCAACGACGATGGCCGCGATCACCCGGTCCCATCTCGAGAACCTGGCGCGGCCCGTGAAGATCGTCGATATCCAGGCCCCGATCGAATACACGTTCCGGGACGTCACCAACGCGCTGACCGGATCCTCCTCGGTCATCGGGCAGTCGGAGGTCGGCCGGCACATTCGCAGCTTCGCGGACGGGGTCCACGCCGCGCTCCGACGCAAGCCGCACATCATCAACGTGGGTGAGGCGCGCGACTTCGAGACGATCCAGGCCTCGATCGAGGCGTCCCTGACCGGACACCTCGTCTACACGACCACGCATGCGGGGTCCGTGGCTGACGCGGTGCGCCGACTTCTGTCGGTGTTCCCGGCGAGCGAGCGGGAGAGCCGGGCCTATGACCTGGTGTCGGCGCTTCGGTTCCTGATGGTCCAGCACCTGATCCCCCGGATCGACCGGCCGGGCCGGGTCCCGATCAGGGAATATGTCCGGTTTACGCCGCGCCTTCGCGAACGACTTCTCGACAACCCCATCAACGAGTGGCCCCTGATGATCACGGATGAGGTTTACGGGCGGTTGCCGGAGACGGGGCCGGAGGATATGCGTCTGAGCCTTCTTGAGGCGGTGAGCCCGCTTTTCCGGTCTGGCGTGATCGCGCGGGATGACGCGCTCCGCCTCGGCGGCCTGCCCGCGATCAGGGACGGGGGTGACACATGATCTTCGGAACGCCCCTGTTCTGGCGGGAGACGCACAAGCCCGGAAAGTTCCTCATGTTCGAGGGCCGGGTTGTCATCGTCCTTCTTCTCATGGTGATGCATATCCGACCCTGGACGATCGCCCTGGCTTTCACGGTCATGGGGGTCTTGTATTTCTTTCAGCGCAAAGGGGTCTCGGCGGATTCCATCCTGCGCTACCTTCGGGCCCGCCTCGTCGGCAGGCGTCGCACGGCGCGCGGGGTCCATAATCAGCGCGTTCCGGTCGACTTTCACTTCGAGGCGCGCCTGCTGCGTCAGCGGCCGGCACCTGCCGTTCCGGGCCCATCCTCGGCTCCGGTCGGGAGGCCCGGACTCCTGTCCCGCCTCGGTCTGGGCAGGGCGGCTGGTCCCCGAACGGCACATAAGGGCAAGGGGGGAAGGCCTGATGTCTGAAGAACCTCTGCACAGGCTGGTGATCGAGACCCGGATCGGGATCGTCAGCGAGAACATCGGGACCCCCGATTTCGAGACGATTGACGGGGAGACCGTCGTGATGGTCTCGATCGGCATGGGCGAGACCCATGTGACCGTCCTCTCGGATGAGGCCCGTATGGGGTCCCGCTGGACCGCCGCCTTCGGCTGGTCGGCCCTGACCCGGATCCCGATCGGCCCGGAGCGGGTCCGTCCGGACCCGGACGAGCTCCCGCGAGCCCTCAAGGGGCATCTGAAACGGTACGGGACGCCGCTCGGTACGGAGGGTTTCCTCTCGCAGGCCCAGGCCATCCTTCGGGCCGCGATCAGCCACATACTTGACCGCACGATCGGGTCCGGGTCGGCCTACGACCGGATCGTCATCGCTGCCCCGTCCTGGCTGCATGAGGCGGTCTCCGGCTGCATGGATCTGAGGCCCCACATCTGGAACGAAATCCAGGACCTTTGAGGAGATGAGAAAATGAAAAGTCCCCTGACCCTTCTGGCCTTGAGCCTGACCGTCGGCCTCGGGGCCGCGCCCGCCTCCGCGGGCTTCTTCCTCGAGGGGCTGAAGCCGTTCACGCAGGAGCCGAAATGCCCGGACCCATACGCGATGAACAAGACGGGGTGTGAGGCCCCGGACACCGCCTATCCGGCACCGGCTGAGGGGAAGGTTTCCCCCGAATCTGACGCCCGGACGACGACCCGGGAAGGGGCGCCTCAGAAATGACCGAGCGGGTCGCCGAATTCCTGGTGTCCGATTCCGGTGGGGTCACCCTCTCGGTCCGGCCTCCATTGCCGTTTCTGCCGGACGGGGTTCGGGTGTCCGCCGCGGGCGTTGAGGTCTTCGGGGACGCGAAACGGCTTACGTTGGGGGCGGATCGAGACCTGACGATGGCGATCGAGGAGGCCGGTGGTCTTCTGCTGGTCGAGCACCCGGCTGACGGGGCGGAGCCTCCGAGGGAGATCGAGCTCCTGATCAGCGACTGACCCGATTCGCTTCAGTTTTTCGCAAACGTGGAGCATGGTCGGACAGAACATGCATTGAGGAGACCATCATGAACGCGGAGCAGGAACAGAAGATCAGGGCCCTTATCGGGCGTCTCGCGGGGACGGAGGAGGGGCGCGCCCTTCTCGGCGACGCCATGGGCCAGTCCGGTCTCGCCGTCCTGCGCAGGGCGGTCTCAGAGAACTTCCCCACCTGTACGGATCCGGTCCGTCTGGCCGCGGCCCGGACCGGGATCATCCTGGACTCGGAGACGACCGGCCTTGAGGAGACCGATGAGGTCGTCGAGCTCGCGATGCTCCGGTTCCGGTTCGATGAGCAGGGGATCCTCGCGCTTGATGAGGTCTTCAACGAGCTGAGGGAGCCGTCCGTCCCGATCTCCGAGGAGGCGTCGCGGGTCACCGGGATCACCGCCGAGACGGTCGCGGGCAAGCGCATCACGGATGAGCAGGTCGCGGATTTCCTCGAGGGGGCGGAGCTGGTGGTCGCGCATAACGCGGGCTTTGATCGACCCATGGTCGAACGGACCTTCGCCGGTGCCGGTTTCGACCATGTCGCGTGGCACTGCTCGCTCGAGCAGGTGGACTGGAAGGGGCGCGGGAAAAAGGGCAAGAGCCTCGAATCCGTCGTCCTGTCCGAGGGCTATGTGTACGGGTCTCACCGGGCCGATGCGGACGTCTATGCGACCGCCTTCGCGCTCCTCTCCACGCAGGGGGAGTCCGCCTTCTCGGAGATGTTGCGACGGGGCGAGACCCCGACCATCCAGGTGGTCGCCAAGGACTCCCGCTTCGACGCCAAGGAGGTCCTGAAAGGGGCCGGGTTCCGGTGGTCGAATGACGGGTCGGAGGCGCTCGGGTTTCGGGCCTGGCACAAGGAGATCCCCGATACGCCCGAGGAGACCGCCGCGCTCGCGGAGCTGATCCGGGGCCGCGGGGTCTACGGGAAGGAGATGTCCTTGCCGGCGCGTCGCATGACGGCGCTGACCCGCTACTCGGCCCGCCGGCCGGAGACGCAGGAGCATTTCCGGACCGCTGAGTTCCCGACCCTGCGGGATGAGATGAGCGCGCGCACCCCCGAGCAGCCCTCCCTCTTCTGATTCTGATTTTCGCAATAAAGGGGGGGCGACGTTGGTCGCCCCCGTCCCCTCAGCGGCTGAAGAACCCGCTGTTCGAGAATCCGAAAGAATCACCCGCTGAGAAATTCGCAAATCCGCCAAACCCGGAACCGCTGACCTCGAACGGGTTCCCGATCTGGACGCTCACGGGACCGGGGGCGTTGACCAGGTTGAACCCGCTCACGCCCGTGATCGTGACCGGGGCGATGGGGCTGGGGGACAGGTCACGCTGAACGTTCACGAAACTGCGGGAGCCCGGGGCCGCGATCGCCGCGCCGGAGGCCGAGAACGGTCCGCTCGTAACCAGGATGGGATCGTTCGCGGTCTGGACCGCGGTGAAACCGGAGGTCTGGATGTTGACCCGGGCGCTTCCCGTCCCGGAAACCCCGACGGAGAAGCTGATCAACCGGCCTACGGGCGCATCGAGCGCCCCGCCGACGGAGACCCTCTCCGCCGCGGCGGAAAAGGGGAGGGCGGCCAGGAGGGCGGCGGTGAGAATCTGAAAACGCATGACATGCTCCTTTTTCGATGGACGGGAACGGGTTCCGCTGAATGAGTCCCTTCCTAAGGGTAGCATTTATTTTTTCGCAAACAATATCTCATTATAGTTTTTCGCAAATTATTCCTGATCATTCTCTGACTCCAGGAAGTCGGGCACCTCGGAGGCGCCCTCCACATCCCGGCCGGGACCTGACAGGAAGTACCAGCGGGCCATGAGGGCCGCCTCGGCGAGGCCGTGGTTCTTCTTGACCCGGAAGAGCGCCTTATGGTCGGGCCAGAGCTCGGTGGCGAAGGACCGGGCCGCCTCCTTCGCGGCGTCCGTGGAAAGCCCCCCCAGCCGGGAGGCGGCCTTCCACCGCTGCGGGGTCACCAGCTCGATCTGGACCTGATGTGCGGAGACGGCGCCCAGGATCGTGCCGACGCATAGCCCGAAGGTGAAGAGCGAGCTCGCGCCCTGGCCCGGGCGGGCCCCGACCTCCTCCACCACGGCGCTGTCGATCCCGGACAGGAGCTCGGCGATATGGACGGGGCAGGGGCGTCTGAGCCGGCCCGCGCCGATAAGCTCCACCTCCCCGACCGCGATCTTCTGCGGGGCGGAGGTGTCGAGGACGGCCCAGGACGCGAGGCGGCCGGGGTCGAATGAGATGATCCGCATCAGCGCGTTCCCTTGATTGATCTGTCGAGAGACTGTTCGAGGCCGGAAAGTCTCGACCTGACCTCGTCCTCCCCGGATTCGTGCGGGAGGATGGTTGGCCGCATCGGGGCCGCGCGCTCCATGATCTGGGCCGCGAGGTCGCCGTCGGCGACCTCGGAGACCAGGAGGTCATGCATCCTCTCCATCTGCTTGGACATCGCGCCGAACATGGCGGCGACGGTCTCGGCCTTGTTTGAGGTGCTGAGCCCCTCCCTGATGTCCGGCGAGAACCCGGTCTCGGCCGCCTCCTGGCGGACCTTGTCCTCAAAGTCGAACATCCCCAGAAGGCCGGAATGCCGCTCCGCAGGCGTGTCGCCCCGGGTCGCGAGCTGGATGCTGTCCGTGATCTTTCCGGGGATGATCCCTATCTCCTCCGGCCTCGGCTTAGGCCGGATGACGGGGCGTTCGGGGGTGACATTTTCGGGGACCTTCGGGAGCTGATCCGGGATCCGGGATGGCTTGACCGGCGTGATCTGGGGGTCCCGCCTGTCGTGCCGCCCGGCCCTGCCCGGGAGGTCCCGATCGGCCTCATCGGGGAAGTCGGGCTCCGAGACCCCCCTCCGGATGCCCGCGATGCGCCGGATATCGTCGATGTCCGGGATCTCCTCCCCGTCCTCGATCATGTCCGACCACCCGTCGTGCTCCTCCTCACGGGAGCTCTCCGTCCCGAGCGTTGAGGCCAGGCCCACGAGGTCGCCGGTCCGGGACGCCGCGGGGCCCGCATCGCCCCCCGCCCGGGCCCTGAAACGGCCCGAAAGGGCCAGGGCCCGACCGAGGGCGTCGTCAAGATCGACACCGGGCCGTTTTATCGCCCCGCCGAGCGCCGCGGTGATCTCGATCAGTCCCTGCACGAAACTGTTGTCCACGGACTGGTCAAGGCCCGGGACCCGATCCGTCGGCCCGCGGACCTTGAGAAACTTGTTGACCGAGAAGTTCTCGCCGAACTCGTCCCCGATGAAGAAGGTCGCGGCCCGGACCAGCTTCCCGTTGAACAGGAAGTAGAACTGCCCCTCGCCGAGCGCCTGGAGCTCGTCGATGCGGACCTTGTCCACCTCCTGGAACGTCGCGTCCATCCGGTCGACCCACTTGTTTCCGAGAAGGCCGGACTGGGACTGGAAACCCGAAGACACCGATACGGTCGACTTGCCGATGAGGCGCTGGACGAAACTGATCGTCTTGTCCCCGTCCACGGTCTTGCCCACGGCCAGGATGGAGGCGTTGGCCGCCGCCGTCTCTGCGATCTGGGCCGAGACCTTCTGCATCGCGGCCATGTCCTGGCCCGCGACGATGATCATGAACCCGAGGGACCGGGCCTGCGCCATCATCACGTCGATCCCCGAGACCATGTAGTAGCCGGCCTCGTCCAGGACCACGATGTAGGGGGAGGGGGCCCGGGTCTGTTTCGCCTCGACGATCTCCTGTCTGGTCCCCTGAAGCTCGAAACCGGCCGCGTTCCCCATCATGATCTTGGCGAGGGTCACGACGATTTTCCCGCAGTTCTGCATCTCCTCCGGCGCCTTCTGGAGCGCGGGCAGGAGGACGACCAGGATCCGGCGGTTCAGCACCACGTCATCCATGTCGATCTCGCCCAGGGGGGTGCGGAAAATGTGCCCATAACCGTCCGCCAGAGACCCCAGTGGTTTGGTTAACTGCATGGAAAGAAAGCCATATTGCTCGTTACACTTGGTTTCCTGGGGGTCCCCTGCCATCGCCTTCTCGAGCGAAAATCCGGGCAGCGTGTCGAAGAATCCGCGCAGCGCGAGGAGGGTGGTGTTGGACAGCTCCCCCTTCATCGCGCGCAGGTAAAGCTCGATGAGGCCGGCCCGATCCTTCATCTCGTCCCAGGCCTCCTGGGGGATGTCCTCGATCTTCGTGGGCTTCTTGCCCCGGAGCTTCGACTTGTCGACCCCCTTGCCGAGGGCGAGGAAGTCGCGGACCGTCTGAACGTTGAGCAGGATCTCCCCGGTGTCGCGCAGCTCACAGAGCGCCATCATCTGCGCGGTGACCAGCGAGATCGCCCGGCTCTTCCACATGTCGTTCCCGGAGCCTGCGTCCCCCATCAGGGAGACCACGATGTTCATCAGCTGGTCAGGGGACCCTTTCGAGAAGGGGTTGAGGGTGTTCGACTGGGTAGAGGGGCCGCCGGCTGGCGCGTCCGGGTCCCCGCCCGGGTCGGTGAAGTTCAGGACCCTCAGGTCGTCTTCCCGGCCGAACCGCTTGCACAGGGTCCAGGCGCGGGCGTAGAACTCCGTCGTCCCCTTCCCGTCGATAAACAGGAACCCCGAGGACCACATGAGGGTCTGCGAGACCACCCCGAGCAGGAGCTCCGTGTTGTGGGTGGTGACATGCCCCTCCATCACGTAGAGCCCGTCCTCCCGGTCCACCTTGATGCAGGACATGGGAATCAGGTCCTCGACAGGCTCGACGCCCACGATCGGCAGGCCGGTCTCATGGGGCCAGGCGCAGCCGCGTGCCCCCGCGTGGATCTGGTCCGCCCCTTCGAAGAGGACCAGGACGTCTGTCCGGCCGTCCGGGGTCAGATAGGTGGTTCCGAACCCGCCGAGGGACCAGGCGATCTGCTTGAGGGTGGGGGCCTCCTCCGGTCTCACCCCCTCAAGGCGCAGCCCGTGCTCGTTCACGCTGACGCTCAGGCCGCGGGCCCGGATCCAGTTCCCGACGAAAGCGATCCGCTCATCCGGAGTGCCGATCACCGAGGGCATGTAGGGCAGGGCCTGCAGCCCGTCCCGGGCCGCCAGGCGGGATGCCGCCTCGCCCAGGCGACCGTTGCTTTCCGGCCCCTTGAAGGGGGCCGTGCGGGGCACGCTCATGTCCAGGTCCTGCCCGTACATCCCGAACAGGATCCCGATGTCCCGCGCCTCCATCACGCGGCCCTCCTCGGGGAGCGCCTGCGGACAGGTCATCCCCGGCTTCGCGGTCGCCTGAACGTGCCAGAGGTGGTCCTCGGAGCAGACCGCCTCACGGCCGTCCGCGAACAGGAGCCGGACCGCCTTGATCGCGCCCTGGGGGTGAATGGAAAGGACGGTCGAGAAGCCCCCGTCAGGATGGGCGACCTGATCGCCGGGCTGAAGGTCACCGTTCATGACCCATCCGAGCGGTGTCAGGACGGTGGTGTTGAGCGGGAGCGCCTTGCCGGACCCGGTCGTGCCGATGAAGAACCCGTGCCGACGCGCGTCCCCGTTCTCGATCCAGAGCTCCTCCATGTCGGACTCGTCCTGCCCGAAATACAGGATCCCGGCCGCCTTGCCGAAACGGCCCTGACCGCCGGGCTTGGGCGCGCCGTAATCCGTTCCGCCCCAGTTGATCGGGGTCTTGAACGGGAGCCGGTACCGCTGCTTGGTCGCCCAGAGATAATACGCAAGAGCGCTGGGCACCGTCAGCAGGAACACGGCCGGGAGGATCATCGTCAGGAGCCCGGCCCCCACCATGATCATCATCACCATGTCACGATGTGTGAGGTTGTCCCGGACACGCTCACCCAGCCCCTTGATCGGGCGCCGGATGTACCGGTTCTCGACGGCCTCGGAGCTCGTGGGGAGGGAGGGGCGGGACTCCTTGAATATCGCCATGTCAGGTCACCTCATTGACGGGTGGTGATGCTTCTCACCCGTCACTGAGGGCCGCGAGGATCAGGGCGTTGGTGATCGCGTTGCGGTTTTCGAGCTCGAGCCGGACATAGTTGATCCGGGCATTGATCGACATGATCGTGTGGATCTCCTGGAGCCACCCTTTCTCGTTCATGTGGACCAGTCCGTTCTGCTGCCCGTTCGTCCCGTTCATCCGGTTCGGACCGGGCGCGTAGTGGTAAACGGTCCGGATATCGAGCTGCTGCAGCTCCGACAGCCGCTCGGGGACCGGGCGGTTATAGGCGCTGTCGTCAGCCATGCCGGCGAAGGTGCCCTGGCTGTCGGTCAGGCTCGGCGCCCTCATGTTCAAGGACATGTTGATCGTCTCGACCGCGGCACGCTGACGCGCAAGGCGCTGCTGCGCCTCTGCGGCGCGGGACATCCCCTCCGGGGTCGCGAGCTCCTCCTCCGTCATGGCGCGTTCGGGCATCGCGTCGACCGAGTTGGTCACGATCCAGCCCAGAACACCCTGCATGTCCGGATCGGACAGGTCTATCGTCGGATCATCCAGCATGAGGGACCAGTCGGTGGTCGCGTTGACGGACCCCCTGTACCCGGCGAACTCGTCGCGGGCGTCGACGACGCTTCTGGCCACGCGTGCGCCGCCGGCCCTGACATCCTCATCATCCCCGGTGATCCGGTTGATCGCCGGTTGCGTTACCCCGCCCCCGTTGACCGGAGAGCCGGACCCCCTATTGCTCTCGAAGATGTCGAGCAGCGAACAGCTGAACGGGTTCGGGTCGAAGGCGCCGGATTCCGCGGTCGCCCGGACCTCCTGCCGCATCCGGTCCGTCTCGTTCAGCTCCTGGGCATCGGCGATCCGTCGTTCTGCCTCGGTCTGGCGCTGAAGACCGGCGGTGTTCTCCCCGGCGGCCAACGCCATCGCCTCGATGATCCGCTGGGTCGTCTCCTCCATCTTGTCGGTGAGCTCGACCGTCTGCTCTTCGATCGCGTCGATGATCGCGTTCCGGGTCGTTTCGTGCTCGTTTCGAACCACGTCCCGGGTCCCGTTATGCGCGTTCTTCACGGTGATCGGTGAGGCGCAGTTGCCCCCGCCGCCGAAAAGGGCGTGCGCGGGGGATCCGGAGATGAGCACCAGCGCGGTGGCGCAGCTCATGGTGACCGTTTTCAGGCTGGTCCGGCTCATGACGGTTCCGATCATCTCAGTTCCCCCCGTTCAGGCTGTTGTAGATCTGGTTGATCGCATCCTGGACGTTCGGGTCACCGGCGCTCGAGGGCGCGGGCGTCACGGACGGGGTGCTCCCCCCGTTCACGGTGATCCCCGAACCCGGCTGTCCGGGAGAGACGTTCAGCAGCGCGAAGTTGCTCGTGAAATCCGGAGACACGTCCCCCAGAAGATCATCAACGGACAGGTTGAGCGGCTCCGTCAGCTCGGACCATTTCTCCTGGGCGAACTGGCAGATCTGCCGGTTCACCTCCTCCCCGATCCCCTCAAGGGTGATGTTCTGCAGACCGCTCATGAAGTCCCCCAGAAGGCTGTCGAGGGAGAAGAACTGTCCGGACAGGAAGTCGATGTCGATATTCATCAGGTCGTTCAGGCAGGACAGGTCGCCGACCGGGGTCGGGGGCTGGATCGAGGCCTCCGCCCTTGTGACGTGACTTTCCACGTTCAGTCGCGCCGCGTTCGCGACATCGTCCCGGGAGGCCGTCGAGCATCGCTCGTTGGTCATCGACCGGAAGATTTCTGTTTGCGCGCCGGCGGCGGCGGGAGCCAACCCCATAAGGGCGGTCACAACGAGCGCTGCGGCTTTGCGGGTTTCTTGCTGTCTCATCATGACGCCCCGGTTTGTTTCAGGTTTGCGAAAAAATACATCATTTGGGATTTCCGATCAATACGATATGGGGTCCAGCTGGCCCGTTCTCCACAACGATCACGTCTTCCCGCCTTTCAGGTCGGAGGGTCCCGGATCCGGCTTGCGGCCCTTGAGAAGGTTTCGGATCCGCTGTTCGGGGGTCATCGCAAGCTCCTGCTTGATCGCCCGCATCTTGATCCGCTCCTCGGTGACGTCGAGATAGTCCTCGCGAAGCGCACGGGCGGCCTGGAAGACGGCGGGTCTGCGGATCGGCAGGCCGATCTGGGTCTCCGCCTTGAAATGCGCCATCGCCCCGGCCGCCTCGATCATGATCGCGTCCGAGCCGACGCTGTCGAGGATGTACCACAGGAGGCGGTCCTCCGCCTTCAGCCACAGGAAGGCCGCGGCGGGGAGAACGCCGCGATCCTTTCGGGCAACCGAGAGCATTGCCGGGAAGGCGCTCTCCACCCAGGCGTGGCGATCGGCGATCTCCGCGAGGGATTTCCCGGGCTTCCCGTCGAGGATCTTCCGGATCCGCGGCATGAGCCCCTCCTCCTCCAGGATCGCCGCGTCCATGGCCCCCGGCTTCGCCCCCGTCGCGTCATGAACGGCGCCGAGATCGTTCAGGAGCGAGTTCCCCCCGGTGATGTCGAAGGCGTAGAAGCTGGCCATCACGGCGCAGATCGCCTGATGAGAGGGGCGCAGGGCCTGAAACCCGGTCCAGGGGGACCTCAGCTGGCTGGAAAGGAGCTCGCTGAGCGACTCTATATCGGTGTCCGGCCAGGTCTCGCGAGCCTCAAGTGATTTGTTCGGGTAGTCCCAGTCGCGCTTCTCGGCCGCCAGAGCGTGCTCGTTCGAAAAGCACATGCCCATCTTCAGAAGCCACTCCTCGGGCCGCAAGGCCCGCTGCCAGCTCCCCTGCTTCTCGGGGGGGGCCTCCAGGCTGATGAGCGCGCCGACCCCCTCATGATCTTTCGCCTTGCGTCGTTTCGCGAGGACCCCCTTCGAGAGCGAGATCGCGGAGACCTCCGGTGTCCTGAGCGGGTTCACGTGCCGGCTGACCCGGGAGGTCAGCCAATGCTCGGACTGGGCCCTGATCATGGACTCAAGGGTATATCCGGTCCGGTACACGATATCCGGGCGGAAGCTGCGCCCCATCGTCCCGGCGATCAGCATGACGGGGAGGTATATGGGCAGGCCACATCGGCCCGCGATGGTCAAAAGCGTCGTCCGCTGCTCCGGCGTCATGCCGGCATAGCCGCCGTATTCCAGAAAAATCAGTCCGTCATGCGCGTATTGGAACAGGTGCGGCCCGAGGAGGGGGATCGTCTCAAGTGCGGGGAAGGCCCGGGCCGCCATCGCGTAAGGGTAGATGTGAACCCAGGCGATCGTCCCCGAGATCACGTTGATCTCCGGCTGCAGATACGTCCAGGCCAGAACGGTGAGGATGAACAGGGCGATGCCGATGAAGAGCCATCGCATCGATTCCTGGTCTGCGTTGGGCCCCTGCCCGGAGTTCGGGTTACTGCTCACGCGTCTCTTCCTGTGGCGAGGGGGTCTCCGGGCTCATCTCGATGAGCCCGTCGATCGACAGCTGCGCGATCACCCCGATGAGGCGCAGGAGCTCCGGGTCAGTCCCCGGATCCACGAAGCGAGACCTCATCTCGCGCGCCTTCTCGATAACGGCCGCGCCGTCAATGAGGTCCGGAGCCTCCGGCATCCTCGGCGCGATATCCGTCGCGTAATCCATCAGGATCGCGACCGTCGTCTTGCAGCGGGGGAGGTCGATCGTGTCGAGGATTCCGGGCGCGCCAAGGTGCAGGCTGATCAGGCCGATGTCGAGGAGGGACCCGGTCAGCTCTGCCGAGCGGCCGGCGGACATGAGATCCACCTCTATGCCGTTATAGGAGACCTGACAGGCCTTCTCGTTGAGAATGAGGCAACAGGCACTCGCCGTGTCCAGGATGGCCAGGGGAACCCCGGGTCCGGAATGCATTTCTCCCTCATCGCGCATTTTTCTCATCTCCCGTAAATTCGGCCGTATCCCTGCTTGACAGGTATGAGAAAAACCGAAAAATCGCAAACCTATTCCTCATCTCGCGATGGGACCGTTGTGGAAAACCACATCTTTTCCACAAAAAGAGACGTCGACCACCTCTGACGCCGTTGCGTCCTGCCCCATCTATGTGGCAAAGAGGTTTGTGAAAAACTAAATCGGAGGCCGCCCGTTGCGCCCATTTCCCATGACCGTCACCCGGGCGATCATCCAGGCGTCTGAATGGTTGAAGTCCCAGGAGCACTGGGTTGTCCGCGGCCAGGTCGCGGACCTGGGTGACCGCCTGCAAAGCGCAACCTCGCTCGCCTATCAGATCGGCGTTGGAACGCGGGTGGGGAAGATGCCGCCCAAGATGCGGCGTGACCTGCTTTTCATCCTGGCCTATCTGCCCGCGGACATCCGGATCGGTTTCCTGATCTCGATGTCTGAGAGGGACCCCGAGGCTCTCGAGGCGCTCCTCAGGGCGCCATATGACCCGAAGGCCGAGCCGGCGTTGCACAACATCGTCTCCACCATCGGCGGGCTCGCGAGGCACGGGATCCTGTCGGACATTTTCACACAGGAGCGGATGGACCGGGTCGAACAGCTTGTGAGGGGTGCAAGCCAGGTCAGAAACAAGATCACGAAGGGGTCCTCATGATGAGACCGATATTTTCATATCTTCTGGTGGGGCTGGTCGTCGGATCCCCGGTCTGGGCGGAAAGCCCGGCGGAGCGGATCAGGGACCTGTACCAGTCGGTCCCGTATGAGCGCGTCCGGGCCTCTCCACAGGTCGACATCCTTGCACATATCGAGGTGATGCGTGAGCGTCGTCACTCCGAAGAGGACGGGTTCGCGGTCCCGGATCTCGATATGGAAACCGTTTTGCGAGAAAATGACGGGGATGACGTCCTCATGAACCCGGGCGTTCTCGAGGCGATTGCCAGGATGCCGCCCGAGCGGGCCGCGCAGGTGCTGCGGATGATCGAGGATCGTCGGTCTGGCCTTGACCCGCTTCAGGATGTACCGGCGCTGTCACTGTCGGAGGATCCGGACGCGCCCGAAAGCCTCTCCTTACGGGGGTGGCAGCTCGATCGGGACGCAAGCGGGGCGCCCTTCCTTCAGAACGGTCAGGACGCCGCGTCTCGCATCATGCTGGTCCCCAGCATGGTCCTGGCCAACTTTGGCCGGGTCCTGTCGATCCAGGATGACGATGAGGGGTTCCGGGTCACGCTTGAGAGCGGCGACGTCCTCGAGGGGGAGGTCGCGCAAACGACCCCGGCCCCCGACCTCGCCGGAGCTGTCCAGATCGCCTACGCCGCGGTCCCGGGCCTGTCCGAGGGGGCCGAAACGGTTCGTCCCAAGGCGCGCCCGGTCCCGCCTGATGCCGGGGAGGTGTCGGCCTCCGTGAGCGCCGTGCCCCCCGTCAGCTCCCTGAGACCGAAGCCGAGACCTGCGGGCCTTGGCGGTGAAACATGAGGTTTACGCGATGATCGCACGTTCCATGACCCGAGCCCCCCGAAAAGCTCTTCTCGTGCTCGGTGCGACCAGTCTCCTGGCGATCCTTCTGGCGGCGGGGCAGGTCAAGGCCGAAGCCGTTGCCCCGCAGCAGGATGAGCCCCCGATCGCTCAGCATGAGCTCTGGGCGGTCCTGTCGGGGGGGAGCCTCAAGGGGACCATTGAAGGCTGGGCGCGGGTGTCCGGCTGGACGGTCGTCTGGGATAATCCGGTCGATTATCGCATTCGCGCCTCGGCGACCTTCCAGGGGGCTTTCGAGCAGGCCGTGGCGGGTCTGGTCGACGCCATCCATCAGGCGAACCCGGAACTGACAGTTACGCTTTATCGCGGTAACCGGGTCCTGCATGTCGAGGACGCCGCGCGCCTGAGAAACTGACCGGTTGATTTCGGAGCTGACTTACGATAATTTTTCGCAAATCGTTTCAAGGGGGATAGTGATGCCTGTAGATGTCAGGACGAAAACTGCGAAAAATGTGAGAAGCCCGGAACTGGAGCGCCTGATTCGGACGCTGGAGATGGTCGCGTCCGACCTCCCGCGGATTCTGCGAAAAGAGAAAGAGGTGGCGTTCTCATCTCTTGAGCGCGTCGACCTCTTCGAGGCGCATATGAAGGAGATGCGCGCGATACCGGCCCATCTTGAGGCCCTGACCCGGGTCGTGGACAAGTCCCTGCAGATCAACGGGGCGGCGGCACACCTCTCGCGGGCCTTCCAGGCGATCCACAACATGCGACCGGTCGATCCGCCGGCATGGGAGGGCCCGGACCCCGTGGAAGGTGCGGGCGATGTTCAGGTTCAGACTGTGCCGGAAAAGGAGAGGCCTGCTCCGAAAAGCAGGCCCGCGACGCCCTCATCCCCCATCGCGGTCCGTACAGACCCGGCCACCGGCGATGTGGTCCCGTCGCATCCCTCCTATCATCCTGTCGACCTGAACCTGGAGCGGGTTCGCAACGAGATCGTCCCTGCTGGGGAGGTATCCGGGCGCTCGATGTTCCAGTCCTCCCGCGGCCGTCTCGTGACGGCACGGGCCTCGGGCCCCGGACCGTGGCGGTTCCAGTTCAGGAAAGGGTCCCTTGAATGGGCCGCCGAGGCCGAGCTGAAGGGGCTTCGCGGCGTTGCGGCGATGATCTGCGGGGATCTGGGATATGTTCAAATCCCGGCCCGCCTGCTTCTTGAGAAGGGCGAGGGCCATCTGATGCGCTCGAGCGGCGGGAACATGGTTCTGCGGCCCGGCGTTGCGGTATACGGGTCCGAAGCGATCATGCATCCGGGCGCCATGTCCAAGACGCGGCCCGGGGAGGCGACGAAGCTCGCATTCGTAGACTTCTGATGAGCGGCCTGTTCGTCACCTTCGAGGGGATCGACGGGTCCGGCAAGTCCACGCAGGCACGTCGTAGCTTTGAGCGGCTCCAGGGGATCGGTCAGGACGTCATCCTGACCCGCGAGCCGGGCGGCAGCCCCGGCGCCGAGGAGATCAGGGCCCTCCTCGTGCAGGGGGAGGGCGATCGCTGGTCGCCCGAAACCGAGCTCATCCTCTTCAACGCGGCGCGTCGCGATCATGTTGAGCGGACCATCCGGCCCGCCCTCGAACGGGGCGCGATCGTCTTGTGTGACCGCTACGTCGACTCCACCCGGGGATACCAGGGCGAGGAGCCGGAACGTGCTCGGCTGATAGACCTGCTGCATGACACGCTGATCGGCCTGGACCCGGACCTCACCTTCCTGATCACGCTTTCCCCGGAAGCGGCCGCGTCACGGGATGTGAGCGTCAAGGGGAACGAGACGCGGTTCGAGTCCTTCGGCTCCAGCTTCATGGGCGGGGTGCAGGAGCGGCTGATCACCCGCGCGAAAAAAGAACCGGACCGGTTCTGCGTTCTGGACGGGTCGGGACCTATCGAGGAGATCAACGACCGGATCCTCCACCAGATTCGAGAACGTCTTGACCGAAGGCCGGACTCCGCCCCCCATTCCTGGGATTGCATGTAGACACGATGAAAGATCGCCCCTATAATGTGCGAAAAAGTAGAATCCGGGCGGTTCTCGCCTCAGAAGGGCGTAAGACAGAGAAATGAGAAACGGAAGGATGACCGGATGTTGAGAACCCTGACCGGGATGTTCATGGGGGTGAGCCTTCTGGCCACGCCCGTTTTTGCGCAATCGACGACCTCGACCACATTGTCCGGGGAGGCTTTCGGGTTCCAGGTCATGGATTCCACGATGCCCGATCCGTTCAGCTTCACGGCGCAGTCGGGCGTGGAGCCGAACGGGATCGATGTCATCTCGAACATCATCTCGATCAGCGGTATCACCGAAGCCGTTACCGCCTCCGTTTCTGACCTGGGCACCGGCGGGGTGCCCAAAATCAGTGTCAACGGCGCTCTTTACACGACCAGCCCGGTTCAGGTGAATGAGGGGGACGCCCTCAGGGTCGCCATCCTTCCGGACACGGGTGTCTTCAGTGAGACCTACCAGGCGGAGGTCTCCATCGGGGACGGGTCCGCGATTTTCCAGGTGACGACACGGGATGCGGACACGACGCCGGACGCGTTCTCGATCGCTGATCTTGCGGACCAGGAGCCGAGCACGCTCATCGCCTCCTCTCAGGTGACCCTTACGGGTCTCGAGGGGCCGGCCACCATTTCGGTCTCCGGCGCTGCGGGCTCGCCCCAGATCAGCCTGGACAGCGGCACGACCTGGGTCACCTCCGGAACCATTGCGAATAACGAAAACTTCTCCGTACGTCTGACCTCGGGCGCATTCGGGGAGACCCGGACCGCGACGGTCACTGCGGGGGGTGTGTCCGATACGTTCAGCGTCACCACGCGCAGCTCGAACGACAACCCCGTCCTCACCTCCTTCAGCGCCCAGACAGGCGTTGAGCCGGGCGTTACCGTGGTGTCCGATACGATCACGGTCACCGGGCTGGAATCCAGCGTGACGGCGTCCGTGAGCGGTGACGGGCTTCCGGAATTCGAGGTGAACGGAAACGGCACCTGGATCGGCGCCGCCGGGAACGCAAGCGTCTCGAACAACGACACGATCCGGGTCCGCCTGACCTCCGGCGCTTTCGGCGAGACGAGCGTTTCTACCATTGACGTTGCCGGCGTGACTGAAGACTTCAGCGCCACGGTACGCGCGGCCGACACGGAGCCGGACGCGTTCACGATCGCCGCCGTCTCCGACGCGGCCGCCAACTCCTCCGTTCAGTCCTCAACCGTGATCAACGGTGTGGAGGCGCCGAGCCTGGTCACCATCTCCGGTGAGGGCGCTCCTGAGTTCAGCACGGATGGGGGGACCACCTGGACCGGTTCCAGCGGGTCCGGCACCGTATCTGCGGGCGGGACGGTCCTTGTCCGCCTGACGACGGGGACGTTCAGCAGCACCCGGACCGCGACACTCGACGTGGGCGGTGTGACGGCTGATTTCGTAGTCTCCACGGCGAGCCAGGACACGACCCCTGACGTCTTCGTCTTCGCGTCGGAGCTGGCGGCTCCCGGCGCCCTCAACGTGGCCTCTGAAACGGTGACCCTGTCGGGCTTTGATGGCGGCGTGCCCATCCTCGTTTCGGGCGACGCGAGTGCGGAGTATCGGATCGGGACGGATGTCGGCGGAAGCATCGACTGGGATCCCTGGACCTCGGATGCGGGCAGCGTTTCGGCCGGGCAGCTGATCGAGCTGCGTCTCGACGCGGCCGGGACGGAGGGCTCCTCACGGAGCATGACGGTTTCGGTCGGGGACGGTTCGGCGACCTACGCGGTCACGAGCCAGGATCTGACGCCTGACGCCTTCGCGTTCAACGCCGTCACGGGGGCCACGCTGAGCGCCGGTGTGAACTCTGATCCCGTTCAGATCTCGGGTGTTTCGGGAGAGGTTCCGGTCTCCGTATCGGCCGGGAACGGGGCGCTGTTCCGTGTCGGGACCGGTCCGGACGCGGGCAACATCACCTGGGGGGCTGAGGGGTTCGTTGACAGCACGGAGACCGGCGTGACGGTTGTGAACGGCGGTTGGGTCCAGATGCGACTGACCGCCTCGGCGAGCTATGAGACAGAGGTGACCGGGGTCCTGACCATCGGGAACGGGACGCCGGAGACCTTCTCGGTCACGACCGGGACCGAGCCGGTGAGCATCACGATCACGAGCGGCACCGCTCCGGATGCGGAGCAGGATGAGGCCTATGCCGGGTTCGACTTCAAGACGGTCGCCAGCGTAAGCGGCGGGTCCCCGTCCTCGCCGCCCACGGTGAACGACCTGGCCTGGTCCGTCACGGCCGGCGCCTTGCCGGTCGGGATGAGCGTATCCGCTGCGGGCGTGCTGGACGGGACGCCGACGGAGATAGGCTCCTTCAGCTTCACGGTTCAGGCCGAGCTGAACGGCCAGACCGCATCTGCGTCCTACACCATCATCGTCAATGATCCGGACGGGTCACTCGTCATCGAAGGAGGTTAACCATGGTTGACAAGAAATCCCCCCTTTCCGGGGCCCTCAAGGCGGCGCTCTTCGCGAGCGCCGTCCTCGCCGCACCCGCGGCCTCTGCTCAGACCGTCATCACGCTTCCGCTGTTCGGTACGGTGGACGCGGTGATCGACTGGGGCGCGGCGGGCGCGAACGAGACCTGCACACGTGCGGTGACGGCGCCGGGCGAGGTGACCTGCAACTATCCGGTCGAGGACGGCGCTGGGCCGTTCCAGGTGCGCGTGTCCGGAACGGTGACCCAGTTCGGGAACGGGGACGCCGGGTATTCTAACGCGGACAAGATCATCCGGGTGAACCGGTTCGGGAATATCGGGCTGAACTCCCTCTCCGGCGCCTTCAGGGGGGCCGAACGGCTCATCGAGGTCGCACCGGACTTCCCGGAGACGGTCACGGACATCTCCTACATGTTCAAGGACGCCGTCGCGCTGAATGATGACGCCGTGAGCAACTGGGGGATGCGGACCCGGAACGTGACCAACATGAGCGGCACCTTCGAGAACGCGGTGCAGTTCGGCCAGCCCCTCGACGGCTGGTGCATGCGGGCCCGCGCGACGCCGCCGGCCGCCTTCCGGGCGATGACGAAAACGGCGCTGCAGATCCAGGAGATCCAGAACAGGCTTCGGAGCCGGGGTGGGGCCTTCTCGAGCATTACGCTGCCCAGCACCATGAACCTCGATGAGGCGAAGGAGCCGAAATGGGGTCAGTGCGGGGTGACGATCGACGCGACCCCGCCGGCGGCGGCGGAGTCAGGCCAGCCCTACACCCTGGATTTCCGGGGCCGGGCACAGCTGTGGTCGAACGCGCCTCAGGAGGCGGACGTCAACAGCCTGACCTTCGAGATCGCGAGCGGGACGATCCCTCCGGGCATGGAGCTGAACGCCTCCACGGGCGTCCTGTCAGGGACCCCGACCACGCCGGGGACCTATGATTTCACGGTCCGTGCGGTCCAGAACTGAAGTATAAGAAAGGGGATCCGATATGGTCTCGAAACCAAAGCTCATCTCTTTCCTCGCGGGCGGAACAGCCATCGCCCTCCTGGGGGTGACCGCGGTCTACGCCCAGGTCGTCATGGGGACGCAGGATTTCTCCATCACGGTCGAGGAGGGGGTGGATGAGACCCCGGACAGCCTGACTATTCCGGCTGATCTCTATGCGGGTCTGGACCGGACATATGTCAGCCAGCAGCTGGAGATCACCGGGATCAACGTGGACGTCCCGATCAGCGTCACCGGCGGGAGCTACAACATCAACGGTGAAGCCTTCACGACGGAGCCCGGCACGGTCTCTGACGGGGATCTGATCACCGTTTCTGTCCGGTCCTCGGCCTCCTATGAGGCCTCCGTCACCGCGACCCTCACGGTGGGGTCGGAGACCGCGGATTACGTGGTCACGACGGCCCCCTACGACGTGTGCGGGATGATCTACGCCGGCATCGCCGATGGTCGGAAGATCTTCATCGAAGGATCCACGACGACGGGTCTGGCATGGAACGCCTCGCCCAATGGAAACCCCACGCATGGCGCGAATTTCAACAGCGGCCTCTATAACGCCCATTACATCGGACTCGCCGGGATCGAGGATCGCCCGGCCGCGAACCACTGCGCCGAGGCCTCGAACGTCTTCGGGCGCCAGCTTTATCTCCCTTCGACCGCCGAGATGCAGACGATCTACGCAAACCGCGCGTCACTCTCCTCCGCGCTCTTCACGAGCGGGGTCTATGACCAGTACTGGACCTCGAACGAATATATCGACGGGGACAGCGATCGGGCTGCCGAGTTCGACATGGGGTCGGGCGCGGTGGACCCGGATGAAAGCATGTTGAGTCCGCGGTCTGTTATCTGCGTCCGCTATGAGGAGGAGGAGGTCTACAGTGACCCCTGTGAGGACACGGTGGCCGAGGGCACGATGTGTGCGGACGGGTCCATCTACGCGGGACAGGTCAACGGTTATGACATCTACTCCGCCTACCTTACCGAGCCGAGCACAATACAGGCGAAAACGAGCGCGACGGCCACCTACGGAGCTTTCGATCCGGACGGTCTGAGGAACTTCCAGATCATCCAGGCGGCTGGCCTTGCCAGCCACCCGGCGTCGCAGGCCTGTTCCGCGCGCGGGGAGGGCTGGTTCGTTCCCAGCCAGCAGGAGTTCCTCGAGCTGAACAACAACCTCACGGGCGCCCTGACGACGGTCCTGGACTACAATCAGATCCCGAACAGCTACTTCTGGACCTCCACCTTCTCAACCAGCCTGCCCGGCCGTGTTGTGAGGAACGTGTATAACGGCACGACGACGACAGAAACTGACGCGAACAGCAGCTATGCCGTTCTGTGCGCCAAATATGGCGACCGGCCGCTCCCCACGGATCCGTGCCTCGGCACGCCCTCGGTCGGCGATATCTGCGGCGACGGGACGATCTATGCTGGCAGCTACGCGGGCAACAAGTATTTCGTCCCCTCCAGCGGTGAGGAGGGCCTCTTCAGCTTCAAGAGCGCGAACACGGCCACGCCGGGCGCGGTCAGCGATGACGGGCTGGTGAACCTGGCCGCATTCGCGGCGGATAGCGGGGGCACCTACCCGGCGGCCGCGGCTTGTTCTGCTCGCGGGTCCGAATGGTACCTGCCCTCCCAGGCTGAGCTGTCCGCTATCGGGTCCAGCCTTTCCGGGGCCGGCGTTTCAAGCGTCATCCTGGCGGACGATACCGATTATTACTGGACCTCGAACGAGTTCACGGACGGGGATGGCGACCGGGCCGTGCAGGTGTTCTTTAACGGGGGGACGGTCGGAAACACGACAAAGAGTCTCACGCGGCGGGTGCTTTGTGTGAAAAATGAAACTCCGCGCCTTCTGGTCGACCCCTGCTCCGAGGATACGATCGCCCCCGGCTCGCTTTGTGGGGACGGATCCCTCTTCATCGGCGAATTGGCCGGCGTGAAGATGTTCACGACAACGTCGGACCAGGGCTCCTACCAGGCCAAGACGGCGAACACCGCCACCGCCGGGACCACCAGCGCGTCTGACGGTCTGGTCAACACCGAGGCGATGATCCTCGCCGGCGGACATCCCGCTGCGGCGGCCTGTCAGACCAACGGGCCGGAATGGTACCTGCCGTCTGTGAACGAGCTGTCCTTCATGGCGAACAACGTCCATGTTGAGCCGACCCTGAGCAGCACCAGCTACTACTGGTCTTCGACACAGTCATCTGATGTGCGCGACAACGACGCGGTCGACCTGACGGGTGGGGCGGTTCAGCAACGCTACAAGTCCAGCTACACCTACCCGGTGCGCTGCGTCTACAACGAGAACGGCCTGCCGGATCGGACGCCTGACGCGTTCACCCTGTCCGGAATCGCGGCGGACGCCTGGCCTGGTGCCAGCGTGTTCTCCGCCCCGATCACCGTTTCCGGTGTTACGGGCTCACCGGTCATCTCCGTCTCGGGCTCCGGCTCGCCGGCCTTCAGCGTGAACGGGGGGGCTTTCCGGACCTCTGCCGCCTATGTGGACAGCGGGGACACGATCGTGCTCCGGCTGACCGCCTCTTCGACCCCGGCGGCGTCGGTAACGGCGACGCTGGACATCGGTGGCGTGACCGACAGCGTGACCTTGACGACCCGGGCAACGCCGGCGGATCAGCTCCCGGATGCGTTCACCCTCGCGAGCGTCCTGGACGCGGCACCGGGTGCGGTGGTCACCTCCGAGACGATCACCCTGACGGGGTTCGATGGGGCGAAGCTGCACACGACCAGCTCAGCCGTCTCGGTCTCGATAAACGGGTCCCCGTTTGACGGGTTCACCACCCCGATCGTCGTCGAGACGGGGGATGAGGTCAGGTTCCGGGTCACGGCCGGTGACGTTCACAACGATCGCGTCGAGCCGATGATCGAGTTCGTGGACTTCGCCAGCGGGACAACGTCCTTGTGGGATACCAGCTGGACCGTCCAGACGGAGGATCCCGCGGTTGCCAACTTCTACGGGAT
>ERZ1673962.389-NODE-389-length-31877-cov-3.833103_pt1 | contig 31877 bp, 32 predicted proteins | sample MGYA00580188_ERZ1673962 | MGnify/ENA primary metagenome ERZ1673962 (study PRJEB41334, sample SAMN05608104) | rock metagenome | biome: terrestrial subsurface; feature: shale formation; material: shale | place: USA: Pennsylvania ... | reverse complement strand
TGGACGATGCGCGTCGACCACCGCCAGCTCAGCCTCGATGCGGATCGATTCCCCGCCCCAGACCTCGTCACGCACGCGACACGGCCGATCGTCGACCAGCACCTGCCCGGCCTCGATCCATTGCTGAAGACGCCCGCGCGAGAACTCCGGCAGCAGCTGGGCCAGCACGCGGTCGAGCCGGCCGCCGGCGAGATCCGGTTCGACTCTGAGCGAGCGCCGGATGATTTCGGTAGACAGAGACTTCATTCAGCGGACATCCGGACAGGCCCGTGCGCGTATCGAAGACCCACGGTCAGACCTTCGCCAAGACGGGGCTTCGGGTATACTGGGAGCGATTCGAAACAGATACTCATGCGACATGTCACGAACGTTAACACGATTGACCGCGCTCCTGCTCGCCGTGACGCTCACCGGATGCGGGATCTTTGGCAAGGAGATCGATGAAACCGAGGGTTGGAGCGCCTCCAAGCTCTATTCCGAGGCCGCGACCGAACTCGACGCCGGTTCCTACACGCGAGCCATCGAACTCTACGAGAAGCTCGAGGCCCGTTATCCCTTTGGCCGCTACGCCATGCAGGCGCAGCTGGATGTCGCCTATGCCCATTATCGGGCCGAGGAACCCGAGGACGCGCTCGCCGCCGCCGACCGTTTCATCAAACTCTATCCTCAGAACCCCTATGTCGACTATGCCTACTATCTGAAGGGCATCGTCAACTACAACCGCAGCATCGGCTTCCTCGACCGCTTCATCCCGACCGACGCCTCGCAGCGCGATCCGGGTTCGGCGCTCGACGCCTTCAAGGACTTCGCGATCCTGGTCGAGCGCTTCCCGAACAGCAAGTACGCCGAGGACGCGCGCCAGCGCATGGTCTATCTGCGCAGCAATCTGGCGATGAACGAGGTCCATGTCGCGCGCTACTACATGAAGCGCGGCGCCTATCTGGCGGCAGCCAATCGCGCCAACCACGTCGTCCAGCACTACCAGCGCACCAGCGCCGTGGACGATGCGCTCGAAGTGCTGATCGACGCCTATCGCGCGCTCGGCAAGGACGATCTGGCGGCCGACGCCAAGCGGGTGCTCGACCTCAACCGCCAGGAAGGGCGCTTCATCGCCGACGAGGTCCGGCCCGGAAAGGTGGACCTGGCGCGCCGGCTCTGGGACTACCTTCAGCTCGACGAGAACTGAGGCTCAGATCGCCGCCTCGTTCTCCTCGCCGGTGCGGATGCGCACCACGCGCGTCACATCCGAGACGAAGATCTTGCCATCACCGATCTTGCCGGTGCGCGCGGCTGTGGTGATGGCATTGATGCACTCCTCGACCTGATCGTCGGCCAGCACCAGCTCGATCTTGACCTTGGGCAGAAAGTCGACCACGTACTCCGCGCCCCGATAGAGTTCGGTGTGACCCTTTTGACGGCCGAAGCCCTTGACCTCGATCGCCGTCATGCCCGTGATGCCGGCCGCCGACAGCGCCTCGCGCACGTCGTCCAGCTTGAAGGGTTTGATGATCGCTTCGACCTTTTTCATGCAGCTCTCCCGTTAAGCCGTATCCGCTGAATCAATCACGGATCAGTATAAGTGGACCTTGGAGGGATGAACAGCGCCGGGGGACATGCGACGCCGCCACCCCCTAAAAACCGCTGGTGATCGGATAGCGCCGGTCGCGCCCGAAGGCCCGGCGTGAGATGCGCACGCCGGGCGGCGCCTGACGGCGCTTGTATTCGTTGCGATCGACCAGCCGCGCCACGCGCCGGACGACTTTGGCCGGATAGCCTTGAGCCACGATGTCCTCCACGCTCTCGTCGTCCTCGATATAGCGCTTGAGGATGGCATCGAGCAGATCATAGGGCGGCAGACTGTCCTGATCGGTCTGATCGGGGCGCAGCTCGGCCGAGGGCGCGCGCTCGATCACCCGCTCCGGGATCACGGGCGAGCGGCCGTTGCGATAGCGCGCCAGCCGGTAGACCAGCATCTTGGGCACGTCCTTGATCGGCGCGAAACCGCCGGCCATGTCACCATAGAGCGTGGCATAGCCGACGGCCATCTCGCTCTTGTTGCCCGTGGTCAGCAGGATGCGCCCGGATTTGTTACTGATGGCCATGAGGATGATGCCGCGACAGCGCGCCTGGATGTTCTCCTCGGTGACGTCCACCGGCTGACCGGCGAAGACGGGTTCGAGCATGTCGAGAAAGGCGTGGAAGGCCGGCTCGATCGGGATGACGCGGGTCGAAACACCCAGCCGCCCGGCCTGTTCGAGTGCATCCTCGTTGCTCATGTCGGCGGTGTAACGTGAGGGCATGAGCACGGCCTCGACCCGATCGGCGCCGAGTGCGTCCACGGCGATGGCCAGGGTCAGGGCCGAGTCGATCCCGCCGGAGAGTCCCAGCACCGCCCCCTCGAAACCGTTCTTGCGCACATAGTCGCGCACGCCCAGCACCAGGGCCTCGTAGATCGTTTCCTCCTCGCCGGGCCAGTCTGTGAGTGGTTCGGTACCCGCCCTGACTGGAACCCCATCGGCATCGAGCTTGAGGGCGAGCATCGTTTCGGTGAACAGGCGTGCGCGGTGCGTGATCCGGCCATCGGGATCGACGACGAAAGAGGCCCCATCGAACACCAGTTCATCCTGACCGCCGACCAGATTGGCATAGAGGATGGTCAGACCATGGGCGCGCGCGCGCCGTGCCACCAGCGCCTCACGCTCGGCGATCTTGCCGCCGTGGAAGGGCGAGGCGTTGAGATTGAGCAGCACCTGAGCGCCAGCCTCGGCGGCCTCGCGGGTCGGCTCCTCCCACCAGATATCCTCGCAGACGCTCAGACCGAAACGCAGCCCGCACTGCTCAAACACAGTCGCGCCCGTGCCGGGCTGGAAGTAACGCTTCTCGTCGAAGACGCTGTAGTTGGGCAGATGCTGTTTGGCGTACTCGGCGATCAGGGTACCGTCGCGGATCACGCCGGCGACGTTGAACAGTCCGCCGACCGAGGCGCGCGGATAGCCGAACACCAGGGTGATTCCCCGGATCTCCGACTGGAGGCGCTCCAGCGCCGTCTCGACCCGCGCGATGAACTCTGGACGCAGCAGCAGATCCTCGGGCGGATAGCCGGTCAGGGCCAGCTCGGGACAGACCAGCAGATCGATGCCCGATGCGTGCGCGCGCCGGGCCGCCGCGATCAGGCGCTCGGCATTGCCGGCCACGTCGCCGACCAGGGGGTTCATTTGCAGGATTTCGATGCGACAGGACACGTTCGCGGCTCCAGTAATGCGATGGAGGTTGATCAATGGAGCCGGATTTAGCCAAGCTCTCCGAGTGACCGACCGATGGATGGGATGCCTACTCCACCCGGGTTGAGTTCATACAATACCGCTCATGAAAACTGAGGTGTCCCGGCAATAGCGGACACACCCGCCTCAGTTGGTCGCGATCCACCGTCATCCGAACCCTCAACCTACCTGGTGCTCCAGCGAGACCAGTCGATTGTTCTGATCGATCGTGGCGCGGAACCGGCCCTGGATACCGGCATGGGTGACGAACTGACGCAGATTGATCGCCGGAATGGACAGTGTGCGCCCGTCATGGGCGCGCACGACCACGCGCGCCGCCGAGCCCTGGTAATAACGCAGATACTCGGTGCGCGAAATGTTCAGGCTGAAATAGAAGTGACGCATGGCAGGGTTGGTTGCAAGCGGACACGACAGGCACGAACGCGCGCGAGTCCTCAATCCTGATCGAGCGCGAACTCGACCGCGATCAGCCGCCCCTCATCATCCTGGGTCACGCGAGCCACGCGCGCGCGCCGCCGCAGCGGCTCGATCTTCGGGTTCGGACTGAGGACCAGGATCTCCAGGTCTTCATCCGGCGCGATCGGTCGATCGGAGCGAAAGGCGCATCCTGAGGCACTCAGGTTGATCAGGCTGGCGGTCATGGACTCACCCGTCGTGAGGCGGGTGATGGTGACATCGGTCTCGGTCTCCAGACGCCGGAATCCCCGGCGTTCGTCATTGGTCAGCATGGATGGCATCCTCCTGTACGAGCGATCATTCGCGACAGCTGAGTCGAAATCATATCTTGAATCGCCCCGAGCTATCCTGAAGACTCGCCGCGAGCCTGGCCAGTTCGCCGCTGGCGGCGGCCGCCTGTGTCGCCCCATCCGCGATCTGCCCAACACTCTGGGACATCGACTGGATGTTGCGGTTGATCTCTTCGGCCACGGCCGATTGTTCCTCGGCCGCACTCGCGATCTGGGTGTTCATGTCATTGATGCGGGCAATGGCGGCGGCGATGGCCCGCAGTGACGCACCGGCCTGACGCGCCTGGGCCACGCCCTCGCCGGCCCGGACGCGCCCCTGTTCCATGACGGCCACCGCACCGGCTGAACCGGACTGTACGCGCTCGATCTTGCCCTGGATGTCCTGGATCGAATCCTGAGTGCGGCTGGCCAGGGTTCGCACCTCGTCGGCGACCACGGCGAAGCCGCGCCCCTGTTCACCGGCGCGGGCAGCCTCGATCGCAGCGTTCAGGGCCAGCAGATTGGTCTGGGCCGCCACGCCGCGGATCACGTCGAGCACGGCACCGATTTCGCGGCTGTCGTCCGACAGGCGGGTGATGACCTGGCCGGCGGACTCGACTTCACTGGCGAGCGCCTCGATGGCGACGATGGCCTGCTCGACGACCTGGGAACCGGCCTCAGCCTCGCGGTCGGTTTCCTGGGCGGCGCGTGCGGCATCGGCGGCATGGCGCGCGACCTCCTCGACCGTGGCCGTCATCTCATGGATGGCGGTGGCGACCTGATCGGTCTCGGAGAGCTGCATGCGCACCTGCTCGCTGGTCTCGCCACTGGTGAGCGACAGCTCCTCGGCCGCCGAGGCCAGATGCGTCGAGACACCGGCGCTCTCCTTAACCATCTCGTGGATGCGTTCGACGAAGAGATTGAAGGTTCGCGCCAACTCGGCTAGCTCGTTGTTACCCTCGGCGTTCAGCCGCTGCCTGAGATCACCCTCGCCTTTGGCGATTTCACGCAAGCTGGCTGTGACCTGACGGATAGGGCCGGTGATCATACGCGCTATCCCAAGGATACCCAGGATACCGACGGCGACCACCGCCAGGAGCGCCACGCTCATCCCAAGTACCATCTCGGCCATGCCCCTGGCGACGATGGCCGCAGCCTGTGTCTTGGGGATGCCGAGCCCGAAGGTGCCGATCACCTGACCGGTTGCATCGAGCACGGGCTCATAGGCCGTCAGGTATGGCTCACCCAACACATCGGATTCGCCCACATAGCGCTCGCCCCGCATCAGCGGATCATGGGCCGCGCTCGACGCGCCGAGCCGGGTACCGAGCTGACGCTGCCCGTCAGCATCGCGCACACTGGTGGCAACCCGTACGAAGTTCGCGCCATCACGGGCAAAGAGACTGAAGAGCAGACCTAGGTCACGGCTGATGGCATCGGGCATCTCCGTATTTCCCGCGACCGAGCGGCCCTGGGCGTCGATCAGCTTGCCGCTCTGAAGACCCAGTTGGCCGAAGTCACGCGAGAGATAGAGTCTGGCGGCGTGCAGATCGCCATCGACCTTGGTGAGCAACGTCTGCTGTACGAGCGTTTCAGCCATGGAAGACGCCGTAAGATAGGCAATCAGAACCAACGCGGCGCCGATCAGCAGGATACCCGGGATGGCTGTGACGGCAAGCCGGGCGCGGATGGTGAGATTCTTCCACATGGGAGCCACCAGATTGGTTGGAAACAAAAATGCGATTCCTGGTTTATGCACTCCCTGTTATGACACTTATGATTGTAGCGGCCCCGCTGCTGGCGTGCATCCGATTGGGTTCAATCGGACGACTGGCCATCGGGGCGGGTCCCGGACCCGGCGCCGGAGTGGCGGCGGGAGTCGCTCCAGTCGTGATCGTGCTCCTCGTCCTCATCGAGCAGCAGACGCTGCCCGTCGCCTTCCAGATCGTCGAACTGACCGCTGCGCGCCGCCCAGAACAGCACGGCGACCGCCGCGAGCCCCAGAACCAGCATTCCGGGGATCAGGCCATAGATGACTTCCATCGTGAGATGCTCAGCGTGTTGAATGATGCGAGTCGGATGACTTGAAGCGCGCGCCGAGACGCGCCGAGTTGCCGATCACGGCCAGACTGCTCAGCGGCATGGAGACGGCCGCGATCAGCGGTGTGACGACGCCGGCCATGGCCAGCGGCACCATGACCAGATTGTAGAGGATCGATAGCGCGATGTTCTGGCGGATGGTGGTCAGGGTGCGGCGCGAGAGCTCGGACGCTTCCAGCACCCGTTCCAGCTCGCTCGACATGAGCACGATATCGGCGCTGGCGATGGAGACATCGGTGCCGCTGCCCATGGCGATACCGACATCGGCGCGCACCAGGGCCGGGGCGTCGTTGACGCCGTCGCCGACCATGGCCACCGGCTCGCCTGCACGCTGGAGGTCGTCGATGACGCGATCCTTGTCCTCAGGCAATACCTCAGCGATCAGTTCGATCGAACCGAGCCGTCCGGCGATGCGTTCGGCGGCCGTACGCCGGTCGCCGGTCAGCAGTGTGACGCGAAGTCCCTGAGCGCGCAGACGCGCAACGACTGATTCAGCGCCTGGACGCAGCTGATCCGCCAACCCCAACCGCAGGGTCAGACGACCGTCGATGGCGCAGAGAATCCGGCTGTCCGGTTCCGTGCTCGACTCGGGATCGGATGGCAGCGCGATCCCCTGACACGCGAGCCATTCCGCGCGTCCGATGACCAAGGCGCGGCCCGCGACCCGCCCGGCGATGCCCAGGCCCGGTTCGACCTCGACCGCTTCCACCGTCAGGCCACCCGGATCGATCCCGACTCGTTCGCACAGATCCAGCACCGCCGTCGCCGCCGGATGCTCAGACAGTCGCTCCAGCGCGCCGATCAGACGCAGGTCGGCGCGCTGTTCGTCGGTCAGCACCGGCGATTCGGGGTCGAGCGGGCGCCAATCGGCTCCAGCCCCGGCGATCGCCACCACGGCCGGGCGCCCCTCGGTCAGGGTGCCGGTCTTGTCGAAGACCAGATGGCGGATGCTCGACAGCCGCTCCAGCACGGCCCCGTTCTTGATCAGGATGCCGCGCGCCGCGCCCACGCCGGAAGCCACCGCGACCGCCATCGGCGTGGCCAGACCGAAGGCGCAGGGACAGGTGATGATGAGCACGGCGGTCGCGGCGGTGAGCGCGCGTTCCAGATCGACCTGGACCCAGAGCACGAAGGTCAGCGCCGCCAGCCCCAGGGTCGCGGCGACGAACCAGGGCACGATGCGGTCGGCCAGACGCTGGATGGGCGCACGGCTCGCCTGCGCCTCCTCGACCAGCCGGATGATGCGCCCGAGCGTGGTCTCGGCGAGCAGCCCCGTGACCCGGACCCGGAGCACCCCGGCCCCATTGATGGTGCCGGCCGAGACCCGATCGCCCGCTTTCTTGGGCACCGGACGCGACTCGCCGGTCAACATCGACTCGTCCACACCGCAGCCTCCGTCCAGGATCTCGCCATCGACCGGGATGCGCTCGCCGGGACGCACCAGCACCCGTTCACCGACGACGAGCGAGCGGATCGGCACGACCGCCTCGCCGCCGTCATCCTGGAGCCGGGTGGCCACTTTCGGTTGAAGATCGAACAGCCGTTGGGTCGCCGCCACCGCGCGTCGGCGCGAGATGGCCTCCAGATAGCGTCCGACCAGGATCACGAACAGAAAGTTGACCACTGTGTCCCAGTAGACCGCGCCGATCCCGGAGCCGCCGAGCGTCACATAGAGCGAATAGCCATAGGTGACACTGACCCCGATAGCGATCGGCAGGTCCATGCTCAGATGGCCCGAACGCAGACCCGACCAGGCGCCCCGGTAGAAGGGCGCGCCCGAATAGAGGATGGTCGGGGTGGCGAGCAGGAAGCCGAGCCAGTGGAAGAGATGGCGGAACTCGCCCTCGTCCGCCCCGCTGTAGAGCGCGATCGAGATCCACAGCAGGTTCATCATGGCGAATCCGGCCCAGGCGAGCCGGAACAGCAGGGCGCGATTCTCGCGTGCAATGGCGCCCTCGGAGGCGTCCGGATCGAAGGGCGTGGCGGCATAGCCCAGATCGGCCAATCGGCGCAGGATGCGCGAGAGCTGGAGTCGACCGTTGTCCCAGCGCACCCGCAACCGGCGTCCGGTGAGATTGACCCGCGCCTCCTCGACGCCGGGGAGCGACTGGAGTCCGCGCTCGATCAGCCAGACACAGGCCGCGCAGTGGATGCCCTCGACCAGCAGGTTGATCTCGCGGTCCTCGGCGCCGACGTCGGTGAATTCCTCCTGCACCGCGTCCAGGTCGAAGAGTGCCAGATCCTTGGGCGGCTCGGGCGGGGGACCGAGCAGGACGCCTTCAGGCGTGCGGCGGTAGAAGCCTTCCAGCCCCGCCGCATGGATGGCCAGACAGACCGATTTGCAGCCGGTGCAGCAGAAGGCGCGCTCAGTGCCGGCGATCGTGTCCGTCTCGCGCGCGCCGGCCGCGATCGGCAGACCGCAGTGAAAACAGTGCTCTTCCTCCACCCGCTAGCGCATCCCGACCGCGAGGCGTTCGCCGACGCTGAACTCGTCCTCGCCCAGACGTGCACTGATGAGCGTGTCCCACACGCCTTTCAGCGGAAAGGCGGTCTCGACCACATAGCGCCCGCGATCCTCGCGGTTCATGGTCAGGGTGAAGTCGCGCGCGGCATCCGATGGCCGGTAGGCATGGAAGGTCACGGCCTCGGGATCGATCGGCTGACCGGCTTTGTCGACGAAGAAGACGCGGATGGACTCGGTCTGACCGGCGTGCAGCGACGCGGGGATGTCGGCCCGGATCAGCCAGCCCGGATCGCGTGCCTGGCGGGTCAGGACGGTGCGCTCATAGTTTCGCCCGCGCTCGTAGTAATCGGCGTTGACCAGCCCCGGATTGGTCGCAAAGGCCAGATAGACCATGACCAGATTGACGGCCAGCACCACGACGATGAGCCCGATCCAGCCGAGCACCCAGGGATTGCGCAGGGCCGCGTTGGGCTGGAGATGAGCCTGGAGACGGGCTTGGATGCGGGTCATCATCGGTGCGGGGCCTCGTGTGGCTGAGAGTTTCCGCCGCTCAATCGGAGCGCGGTTTGGGGCCGACGAAGACGCTCTCACGCTCGGTCACGGCCGGCTCACCCGTTGCACGGTCGGCCTCGATCCGGAAGACGATCGGCTGCTGCTCGGCTTCGAGCGCCTCGCGCGGGATACGCACGAAGACGACCGCCGGCGTCACACCGCCCGGCATGGTCTCGATCGGCTGCTCGGCGCCCGTGAGCGTCAAGTCGTCATGTCCCGTGGCGTGAATTGTCACGGCCAGCGGCTCATGGGTCTTGTTGAGGATCTTGAGGGTGTATTTGTTCTGGATCGAGCCGTCGCTCTGGAGCACGAACAGCGGCGCACGTTCGTGCAGCACCCGCAGTTCGAGGGGGGCGAGCGAGGTCAGTCCATAGAGGATGCCGGACAGCGACAGCCCCAGGATGAGGACATAGACCCAGACGCGCGGCCTGAGCCACAGCCGACTGGTCGAACGCCCTTCGAACTCATCGAGTGAGGCATAGCGGATGAGTCCGCGCGGCCGACCGACCTTGTCCATGACCTGATCGCAGGAGTCGAGACAGAGCGCACAGGTGATGCAGCCCTCCTGCTGACCGCGCCGGATGTCGACCCCGGTCGGACAGACCGCCACGCACTGATTGCAGTCGACGCAATCGCCGCTCGTCCGCTCGCCTTCCTCTTCGCGCTTGACCCGACCGCGCGGCTCGCCGCGCCGCTCGTCATAGGTCGGCACGATGGTCGAACGGTCGAGCATCACACCCTGGATGCGCGCATAGGGACAGAGCCAGAAACAGGTCTGCTCGCGCAGGAATCCGGCCAGCACATAGGTGCCGACCGTGAAGAGCGCGACCGTGACATAGGCCGCGCCATTGGCCTGACCGGTGAAGAAGGTCCACCACAGCGTCGGCGCGTCGGTGAACCAGGCCACGAAGCTGAACCCGGTCAGAAAGCCGATCAGGAGCCACAGACCATGCTTGATCGCGCGCAGTTTGAGCTTTTCACGGCTCATCGGCGCCGCATCGAGCTTACGCCGCGCCGCCGGCGGCCCTTCCAGCCGCTCCTCGATCCAGGTGAAGACATCGGTCCAGACGGTCTGGAAGCAGAAAAACCCGCACCAGACCCGCCCGACGAGCGCCGTCATCACCGCCAGCAGGATGGCGAAGAACAGCAGCAGCAGCGACAGCATCCAGAAGTCCTGCGGCAGCACCGTGACCGAGAACAGATGGTATTGACGGTTGGGAATGTCGAACAGCACCGCCTGCCGGCCGTCCCAGCGCAGATAGGGACCGAGCAGATAGATCAGCCACACCGAGGACATGGCCCACTTGATGGTGCGCCAGCGGCCGGGTATCCGCTTGGCATGGATGGTCTGGCCGCCGGCATTGACGTGCCAGTCGTCGGCCTCGGCATAGAGCGCGTCGACCGAGACAGGCGCGCTCGATTCAGGATGGGTGTTCAACGTAACCTTCTATACGGCATCGAGATTTCTCACATCCCACCACCGAGCGCATGGACATAGACGACCAGCTTCTTGATGTCCTGCGCGCTGAGTTTGCCTGCCGGCTCGGCAAAGGCGGGCATCACAGCGCTTCGGCTTTCGGGGACGTCTTTCTGATTGACGCCATACAGGATGGTATGACGCGCGCTCTCATAGCCGCCCGGCTCGAAACGCCAGATGCCGTCGCGCAGATTCGCCGCCCCCACGCCGATGAAGTCGCCATTGGGCAGGTCGACCACGTGACCGTTGGCGGTCTGACCATGACAGGCGACGCAACCCTTGGTGCGGAACAGGTTCCAGCCAGCCTCGCTTCCGCCCTCGCCGCCGGTCTCGTTCATCTGAACCACCCAGTGAGCGAGCGTGTCGACCTCAGGCTCGGTGAGGATGGTCTTGTGCGCGGGCATCAGCGACTGGCGTCCGCCCGTGATGGTCTCGGTGAGCTTGGCCGTGGTGCCGCCATAGAGCCAGTCGTCGTCGGCAAGCACCGGATAGCCCGGATTGCCCTGCCCGCCGCTGCCGTGACAGGCCGCGCAGTTGTCGCCGAACAGCACCTTGGCCGAGGCCAGGGTGTATTGCTTCAGCCCCGGATCGGCCAGGATCTGATCGGCGGTGAGATCGCGAATCCGGTCCTCGAACTGAGCACGTTTGGCCTCGATACGCTCGACGCCCTGCTCGTACTCCTTGATCTGGCTCCAGCCGAGGACGCCGGGCGTCGGCTCGTCACCGACCGGCCAGGTCGGATAGAGGATCGAATAGCCGATGACCCAGAGGATCGACAGCCAGAACCCGTGCATCCACCAGCGCGGCGGCGGATTCTTCAGCTCGCGGATGTTGTCGTCCCAGACATGCCCGGTGTTGTTCTCGTCTGGAAAGGGATTATGGTCGGCCATCGTCATCTCCGGAGGGCGCGTCGTCCTCGTCCTCGAACGGGATGTGCTTCCTGGATTCGAGCGACTCCCGGTTCTTGGGACGAAAGACCTGAAAATAGGCCAGGATCATCAGCAGGAAGATGACGACGGTCAGGATGGTGCCGATCCAGTCGTTGACCGTCATCACCTCCCAGTCGGTCGCGAAATACTCGACGAGGCTATTCACGATAGGCCTTGGCGTCATCGAGCGCGACCATGGTGCCGAGCACCTGGAGATAGGCCACCAGGGCATCCATCTCGGTCTTGCCGTCGAGCAGGAACGCGGCGGCGGCGATGTCGGCGTCCGTGTAGGGCACACCGACGCGCCTCAAGCCCTCCATATGACGCTGCATCCGCGAGCCGGTGCCCGCCGGCCAGAGCGTGAAGCCGAACACCCGCAGCGACTTGTCCGGATCGGCGGCGGTCTCGTCGAGCCAGGGATAGCTGGGCATGACCGACTCGGGTACCAACGAACGCGGATCGTACAGATGCCGGCGCTGCCAGTCGTCGGAATACTTGCCGCCGACGCGCGCCAGATCCGGGCCGGTCCGTTTCGATCCCCATTGGAAGGGATGGTCGAACATGGACTCGGAGGCGAGCGAATAATGGCCATAGCGCTCCTTCTCGTCGCGGAAGGGCCGGATCATCTGCGAATGACAGAGATAGCAGCCCTCGCGCTGGAAGATGTCGCGCCCGGCCAGCTCCAGCGCCGTGTAGGGCCGCACGCCGTCGCCCGGCCGCCAGTTCCACTGCTCCTTGCCGGCCTCATCGAGCGTGACGATGGGTTCCTTGCCCGCCTTGTCCCAGACGATCTCGGGAAAGGCATGGTGCTCCATCGTGCCCTTCAGATAGAACAGGGGCACGATCTCGACCAGCCCACCGACCGAGAGCACCAGCGCGGTGGCGATCAGCAGACCCCAGATGTTGACCTCCAGCCATTCCTGGAGACTCTTGACGCGAACCTTGGCTCTGTCGCTCATGTCGATACTCCTCCCGATCAGGCCATGGCCGGGAGGGCGCGCGCCTGTTGCAGGCGACCCTCGACGACTGATTTGCGCACAGTCATGAGCACGTTGAACAGCATCACCGCCGCGCCGAACAGGAACAGCATGCCGCCGACGGCGCGCATGGCGTAATAGGGATGCATGGCATCGACCGACTCGACGAAGGTATAGGCCAGGGTGCCGTACTCGTCATAGGCGCGCCACATCAACCCCTGCATGATCCCGGACACCCACATGGCGACGATGTAGATCACGGTGCCGATGGTCGCGGTCCAGAAATGCAGGTTGATCAGGCGCTCGGAGAACATCTCGGTGTGATAGAGCCGCGTCATCAGATGGTAGATGGCGCCGATCGAGATCCCGGCCACCCAGCCGAGCGCGCCCGAGTGCACATGACCGATGGTCCAGTCGGTGTAATGCGAGAGCGCGTTGACGCTCTTGAGCGCCATCACCGGCCCCTCGAAGGTCGACATGGCATAGAAGGCCAGTGCCATGATCAGGAAGCGCAGCACATAGTCGGTGCGCAGCCGGTCCCAGGCGCCGGACAGCGTCATCATGCCGTTCACCGCGCCGCCCCAGGACGGGATGATCATGGCCAGCGAGATCGCCGCTCCCAGCGAGCCGGTCCAGTCCGGCAGCGCCGTGTATTGCAGATGATGCGCGCCGAGCCAGACATAGCCGAACATCAGCGCCCAGAAGTGGATCACCGACAGCCGGTAGGAATAGACCGGACGCCCCGCCTGCTTGGGCACGAAGTAATACATGATGCCGAGGAAACCGGCGGTCAGATAGAAGCCGACCGCGTTGTGCCCCCACCACCACTGGATCATCGCATCCTGCACCCCGGAGAAGATCGAGTAGGACTTGAAGAGTCCGACCGGGATCGCCAAGCTGTTCACGACATGCAGATAGACGATCATGATCATCATGCCGAGGAAGAACCAGTTCGACACATAGATGTGCGAGGACTTCCGGGTAGCGATGGTCATGATGAAGTTGAAGGTGAAGGCCAGCCAGACGACGGCGATCAGGATGTCGATCGGCCATTCCAGCTCGGCGTATTCCTTCGACTGGGTCAGCCCCAGGGGGAGCGTCAGCACCGCCAGCACGATGACCGCGTTCCAACCCCAGAAGGTGAAGCGCGCCAGCTTGTCGCTCCAGAGCCGCACCCCGCAGGTGCGCTGGACCGAATAGAAGGCCGTGGCCATCAGAGTACAGCCGCCGAAGGCGAAGATGACGGTGTTGGTGTGCAGCGGACGCAGCCGCCCGAAGGAGAGATAGGGACTGTCGAAGTTCAGGAACGGCCAGGCCAGTTCCGAGGCGATATAGACGCCGAAGGCCGCGCCCAGCACCAGATAGACCACAGCCATGATCGTGAACCAGCGCACGATCTCGAAGTTGTACTTCTGCTCCAGACTGGCTTGCATGGACCCTCCCGAAACCATTGGACACGACACGAAGGCAAGGAGGCCATCCGGCCTGGACCGAGTCGACCGCGATCCGGCGGCGTCGATTGACGAATCTCAATGGATCGCGTATCGAAAGTCAACCCGCGAATCGTCAATGCTTATTTGAAGAAAGACTCGACCGAAAACCCTTCGCTTTCGAGGATATCACGCAGCCGGCGCAGCGCGTCCATCTGGATCTGACGCACACGTTCGCGGGTGACGCCCAGCTCGCGCGCGACACTTTCGAGCGTCGAGTTCTCATAGCCGTGCAGACCGAAACGGCGCTCGACCACCTCGCGCTGCTTGTCGTTGAGCAGACCGAGCCAGTGCTCGATGTTGACGTGGATGTCGTCGTCCTGGATGCGCTCGGTGGGGTCGCTGGAACCGTCGTCCTGGAGCATGTCGACCAGGGGCTTGTCGGCGTCCTTGCTGTAGGGCGTGTCGACCGAGGTGATGCGCTCGTTGAGACCCAGCATCCGTTTGACCTCGTTGATCGGACGGTCGAGCAGCTGGGCGATGTCCTCGGAGGTCGGGTCGTGGTCCAGGCTCTGCGCGAGCTGGCGCGAGGCCTTGAGATAGATGTTGATCTCCTTGACCACATGGATGGGCAGGCGCACCGTGCGCGTCTGGTTCATGATGGCGCGCTCGATGGTCTGGCGGATCCACCAGGTGGCATAGGTCGAGAAGCGAAAGCCGCGCTCGGGGTCGAACTTCTCGACCGCCCGGATCAGCCCGAGATTGCCTTCCTCGATCAGATCCAGCAGCGGCAGACCACGATTGAGATAGCGGCGCGCGATCTTGACCACCAGCCGCAGATTACACACGATCATGCGCTGGCGCGCCGCGTTGTCGCCGGCCTGGGCGAGACGGGCGAACCGGATCTCCTCCTCGGCGGTCAGGAGCCTGGACTCACCGATCTCGTTGAGATAGATCCGGGTGGCATCGAAATCGGCCTCGGAGGCCTCGATGGGTCGCTCCTCAGCGACACTCGACGACTCACCGTCGAGCAGCTTGAGATCATCCGAGTCAGACTCGATGGAGTCCGAATCCCCATCCAGCAACGGCAGGGATTCGCTATCGATCTCAGACAGATTGTCAGGGGTCTCGCGGTCTTTGGCGCTCGACATCCACATCCTCCGGCGCGCGGGACGAACTGTTCAAGGGCGCGCGGGCAGATAGAGGATCGGGTCAACGGCCTGACCATGACGACGAACCTCGAAATGCAGCAGATAGGCGCCATCCGCGCCCTGCCCGACCTCGGCCACGACCTGCCCCTGATTCACACGCTCGCCCTCCGTGACCAATAGCCGGCGGTTGAAGCCATACGCGCTCAGATACTTTTCGCTATGTTTGATGATGATAAGGTTGCCGTATCCCTTGAGTCCACTCCCGCTGTAGACGACCTGACCGTCGGCAACGGCCTTGACCTGATCTCCCGACCGACCGCCGATACGGATCGCGTGTCGGGTACGATCGCTCTCGCGGTAGGTCTGCACCAGCGGGCCGGTGAGCGGCCATTCCCAGTCCACGCCCGAGGGTCCGCGCCGGCTGCCCGGTCCCTCGCGTGTCGGCGCCCTGGCGGCAGGACGCGATCTTGCCCGAGGCCTTGGTCGCATGAGGCGTTTCGGTCTTGGTCGTCTGCTCGACGGTCCGGTTCACGGGAGTCCGACCCGCTTCAGGCCTGTCGGTCGGCGTGGACGCCTCGCTCGGGGCGGACGGCTGCGGCGCTTCCGCGAGGAGCGGTGCCGGCGGCTTGCGCACCCCCTTGGACGAACGACCATCCGGCGGCGCGATCCGCAACAGGGTATCGGCATAGATGGTGTAAGGCGGTTCCAGCCGATTCCAGCGCACGAGTTGACGCTGACTGACACCGAGTCGCTGGGCTATCAGACCGAGGCTGTCGCCGCTTCGGATCAGATAGTAGCCATCGGGCACCGGACCGGACCAGTACCGGCCATGGAGCGACTCCGATGATTTGGAGGCACAACCGGCGATCAGCAGCGTCAGGGCCAGACCCAGCAGCGACGAGACGACCGGCATCCGCGTGTCGTCCAGCGCGTCACGCTTCATGGTTGGGGTCGATCGCGGCTGGAACAAGATCAGATCAAGACTCCCATCATCCCAATCGGGACTCCCAAGCGTATCGGTCGGCGCGCCCCGGCTTCAGGCGACTCCAGCCAGCAAGGGCACGAAGCTGGCCGGTTCCAGGATCTCGTGACCGAAACCGCCGCGTGCGTAACGCACCAGCCGCACCAGACTCTGACGCGGCCCCTCGCCGATCGGCAGCACCATGATGCCGCCCGGGGCGAGCTGCTCGGCGAGCGAGCGTGGTATGCCGCGCGGTGCGGCGGTCACCATGATGGCCTGATAGGGCGCGTACTCGGGCCAGCCCTGGGCGCCGTCGCCATGACGATAGCGGACGTTGCGCATCTTCAACGCGCCGAGTCGTTCCTGAGCACGCTCGAACAGCTCACCGACGCGCTCGACGGTGTAGACGCGCCGCACCAGCGAGGCGAGTACGGCGGTCTGGAATCCCGAGCCGGTGCCGATCTCCAGCACGGTGTCGGGTGTGCCGTGCTCCAGCAGCGCCTGGGTCATGCGCGCCACGGTATAGGGCTGGGAGAGGGTCTGGCCATGTCCGATCGGCAACGCCGAATCCTCGTAGGCACGGCTGGCGAGTGCCTCGTCGACGAACAGATGACGCGGCAGCGTGCGCATCACGCGCAACACCTCCGGCGCGTCGATCCCGGCGTCCATCAGACGCTGGATCAGGCGCTCGCGCGTGCGCCTGGAGGTCATGCCGATCCCCGGATCGAGCAGGGTTTCGGTCATTACACGCATCCGGTCAGCCAGGAACCGAGCGACTCCAGGGCGGAATGTCGGGTCAGGTCGACCTGTAGCGGCGTGATCGAGACGAAACCCGAGCGCACGGCGTCGAAGTCCGTGCCGGGCCCGGCATCCTGTTCGGGGCCGGCCGGCCCAATCCAGTAGATCGGCTGACCGCGCGGGTCGCGTGCCTCGACGATCGGTTCGGCCTTGTGCCGATGACCCAGCCGCGTGGCCTTGAAGCCCGCGAGTTCGACATAAGGGCGATCGGGAACATTGACGTTGAGGATGATGCTGGATTCGAGCGGATGCCGGCGCAGACGCTCGACCAATTGGACCGCCACGCGCGCGGCGGTGTCGAGGTGCCGGGGCGCACTCGAAGCCATGGAGACCGCGATCGAAGGCAGTCCCAGGAAGCGCCCCTCGGTGGCGGCGGCGACCGTGCCCGAGTAGAGCACGTCGTCGCCCAGATTCTGGCCATGATTGATGCCGGAGACCACGATGTCCGGCTCGATCGAGGGCAGTCCGGTGAGCGCCAGATGCACACAGTCGGTCGGTGTGCCGTCGACCTGGATGAAACCGTTGGGCATGCGCTTGGCGCGTAGCGGTCGGTCGAGCGTGAGCGAGTTGCTCGCTCCGCTGCGGTCGCGTTCCGGGGCCACGACGACCACCTCGCCCAGGGCCGTCAGGGCCTCGGCCAATACGATCAAACCGGGTGACTGATAGCCGTCGTCGTTGCTGACAAGGATTTTCATCGTTTCTTCGCGAGTCTCTTGGTATCGCCGAGGATCATACTCTACGGACGCTGATCGGGCATCCCGACATCGTCGACCGATCGTGGGGCGGCTATACTCGCCCCCCAAAGCCTGCCCAGACAGTCCCAGATCCAGCCGATGAAACCCACACTCCAGGACGCCGACCGTCAGCTCTTCCGCGAACAGGTCGAGGATGCCGAGCCTTTGTCGTTCGAGAGCGCCGAACCCTTCCGCCGCCGCCCGCCGCCGGTGCCGCGTCCACGCCCGATCGAGGCGCCGGAGGGTGACGAGCGGGTCAGGCTCGCCGAGTCCGAGGTCGCAACCCACGACTATCTGCTCTTCGCGCGCCCCGGCGTCCAGAATCGGGTGCTCGCCGATCTCCAGCGCGGGGCCTTTCCGGTCGGGCTGGAGGTCGATCTGCATGGACTCCAGGCCGAGCACGCGCGTCAGATCCTGGCCGAGTTCCTCACCGAGTGCACGCATCGGCGGGTGCGTTGCGCGCGCATCATCCACGGCAAGGGTTATCGTTCCAGCGGACGGGCGCCCGTGCTCAAGAGCAAGGTCAACTACTGGCTCAGACTCTATGATCAGGTGCTGGCCTTCTGTTCGGCGACCCGTCGTGATGGCGGAACCGGGGCGGTCTATGTGCTGCTGCGCAATCCCAACAAGGCGTCCAGGGCGCGCATGGATTGAGCGGGGACGGTGGCTCGGCATGCGGCTTCGACGCCCGATGGCACTGCTTACCCTGAGTCTCGCCGCAATCGGGATCGCGCCGGCGGACACGCCGATCCTGGGACTGGCCTATCAGCCCTATGTCGGACACTGGAGCGCGCGACCGGACAATCCCTATGCGCCCGGAGACTTCCATGTGCCGGCCTTCAACAGCTATGTCGGCGGCATCGATGTCGAGCATCCGGCCCGCTCGCTGTGGGCGGCGACCCAGACCCTGCGCCTGACCTTCGACGAAGCGGAGCGGCTTCGGGACGTCTCGGCCGAAGGTTCGCTGGCCTTCCAGCCCGAGGCCCTGCGCGGACAGGACGCCGTCGCCTGGAGCCGCGCCCAGACGCGCTTCTTCGAGGACCGTACACCCCAGGCTGTGAGCGGCATCGATCACGCCGCCTCAGTCTATCGGCAGCTCGACGTTCTGCGTCAGGCCGCCGGCGGAGCGCCGCTGACACTCGCGACCTATGGCACGGGCTTTCAGGCCGGCTACTGGCGTCAGGTCGACGGACAGGACTCTGTCGCCCTGCCGGTCTGGACCGATCGCCGCCTCCTCGAACTCCGTCCCGGCGAGACCGCACCCTATCAGAGACGCGAGACCACCGATGTGGTCTTTCTCTTTCCGCCGACGGCCGTCCATGTCAGACCGGCGCCCGAGCGCGTCCGGGTCGAGACCGCCGGCACGCCCGGACAGGATCTGCGCGTCGTCGCCATCCATCAAACCCTGTTCGAGCCGGCGAGTCCGACCGACCCCGAGGCGCGGCTCAATCCGGGCTTCTTCGCCGGTGACGCCAATGCTCAGATCGCACTCGCCGCCGCTGAGATCAACGCCCAGGCCGGTCGGCGTCTGCTGACGATCAAGCTCGGCGTAGACAACATCCAGGTCGCCGGCACCCTGGTGAACGACCGGATGCGTTTTGCGATCCTGTCCGCGCTCGCCCAGGCCCAAGTCGCCAACGCACGCTTTCCGGGGACCGTCACCCATCTGATCCTCTCCAATGAATATGCCCAGCCCTGGAGCGGACCGGACGGACAGCCGAGTCCGACCGAACAGATCACGGCCATGCTGAAGTACGCCAGAGCGCAGATGGCGCCGAACGCAGCCTTCGCCGGACTCGATCTGCGGCTCGGTGCGCGCGGACATCGCTTTCGGCTGGCCGACCCGAACGCGAGCGATCCGGCACGCGCCCGCTTCGGTCGAGAGGTCGCCGCCCTGCTCGCGGAGTCTGACTTCGTGATGGAGAATCTCTATCCCAGCCCGGAGGCGCTCGAAGCGGCTGCCCGGAGTGGCCAGTGGTCGGTTTATTTCGATCCCGAGCAGGGTGAGCTCAGCCGCACATGGCGCCAGCTCGAACGGGCGATCCGGACACTGGCCGGCGAGCGGCCGATCGAGATCATGATCGGCGAGATCGGCCACCCCACTGATGGCATCGCCTTCAATCTGCCCGGCTATGTTGAGGAGGGGACGCCGATCCGTCCGGACACCGCCTTCGCCGCAATCGCCGATCGGCTCAATACAGCCGGCGCACGGCTCGATGATGCCGGTCTGGCCATCGCCCGGCGCTATTTCAACCCGGCCCTGGCGAGCGCCTTCGTGCGCGAGGCCGTTGCTTGGTCGCAAACCACGGGTGTGCAGATCCATCTGTTCGAAGCCTTCGACGAACCCTGGAAATCCTCGCCGAACCTTCCAAAAGATGAACGCGCGGCCAAACGTGCCCTCCTCGGCCGCTCCGGTCCCTATGGCGCCGAAGCCCACTACGGCCTCTTTGGTTACAGCGGCATTTCGGAGCTACGATCGCCGTTGCGGCGTCCCGCCGAGATCGCGTCTGGCTCCCAGCTCGCACCCCAGTTGCCTGACGGCATGCACTGGAACGGAGCCTTCGAGGGACAGTTCTTCCTCAAGCGGCCGGACCTCGATTTCGCCGCCCTGGCCCATTCCTTCACTACCACGACACCGTGATACCATCCGCGACCATATGCTGACCTATCCCGACATCGATCCCGTCGCCCTCGCCCTTGGCCCGCTCAAGGTCCATTGGTATGGCCTCATGTATCTGATTGGCTTCGCGCTGGCCTGGTGGCTCGGGCGCTGGCGCGCGCGCCGCCCCGAATCCGGCTGGACGACCGAGATGGTCGACGATCTCATCTTTTATGGCGTCCTCGGCGTCATCGTCGGCGGACGGCTCGGCTACATGCTGTTCTATGGATTCGACCAGATACTGGCGAATCCACTGAATCTGCTCAAGGTCTGGGAAGGCGGCATGTCCTTCCATGGCGGGCTGATCGGCGTCCTTGTCGCGATCGGGCTGTTTGCGCGCCGTCATGGTCTGCACTTCTTCCAGGTCGGCGACTTCCTCGCCCCCCTGGTGCCGACCGGACTGCTGGCCGGGCGCATCGGCAACTTCATCAATGGCGAACTCTGGGGGCATCGCACCGAGTGGCCCTGGGGTTTTCAACTTTCCTGCGAGCGTTTTCCGCGTCAGTGTCTCGACCAGCCGGCCGACACCCTGCTGAGTCCGGCCGTGCACGCCTCTCAGCTCTACGAGGCCGCACTCGAAGGACTGGTACTGTTCGCCGTGCTCTGGATCTTCTCCAGCCGTCCGCGACCGATGATGGCGGTCTCGGGCCTGTTCCTGCTGGGCTACGGCGGTTTCCGCTTCCTGGTCGAGTTCGTGCGCGAACCCGATGTCCATATCGGCTATCTGGCCTTCGACTGGCTGACCATGGGGCAGATCCTGTCGCTGCCGATGGTGCTGGCGGGGGCACTGCTGCTCGCCCTGGCCTATCGTCCGCGAAAGACAGCCTGAGCACGATTTGGCAGACAACAAAAAACCGGCTCCAGGCCGGTTTTTTGTGTCTTCAGTACGAGCGTCTTCGCGATCAGGCCATAGCCTTGATATGGGCGTTCAGACGGCTCTTGTGACGCGCGGCCTTGTTGGCGTGGATCAGGCCCTTGCGAGCGGCGCGGTCGATACGCGGCACGGCGTCCTTGAACGCCTGAACGGCCGCTTCCTTGTCTTCGGCGCGGATCGCCTTGATCACCTTCTTGATGAAGGTGCGCAGGGTGCTGCGCTGAGCCATGTTACGCTGACGACGGTCTTCCGCCTGACGGGCGCGCTTGCGCGCTTGAGGTGAATTAGCCAACTGAGTCTCCCGAGAATTCGATGTCTGACGCGGTCGAGGTAAAAACGATGAAACCGCGTGGAGGGTCGGCCGGCAGCAAGCGGGCCACACCGAACGCGGTTTTAGACGGCGCAGTATTTCGGATCGGAGCACGATTGTCAATTATAATCAGCGCCTTTTCCTGTCTGGAGCCGCCTCCGATCCATGGCCTCGCTGGTTGCCTCGTTCGCCAAGGTGGGCGGCGGAACGCTGCTGTCGCGTATTCTGGGATTCGTGCGGGATCTGACCATCGCGCGCGTGTTCGGGGCCGATGCGGCGACCGACGCCTTCTTCGTCGCCTTCAAGATCCCCAACTTCGCGCGTCGGCTGTTCGCCGAGGGCGCCTTCTCGATGGCGCTGGTGCCGGTGCTCAACGACTATCGCGAGCGACAGGGGCGGCCGGCGCTCAAGTCCTTCGTCGATGATCTGGCGGGCACGCTGGCTGCTGCGCTGCTCCTGATCACCGGACTCGGCATTCTGGCCGCGCCGCTGCTGATCCTGGCCTTCGCGCCCGGCTTCGGTGCGGACGCCGTTCAGTTCGCGCTGGCCACGACGCTGCTGCGGCTCACCCTGCCCTATCTGTTCTTCATCACGCTCACGGCGCTGGCCAGCGCTCTGCTCAACACCTATGAACGCTTCGGCGTACCGGCCTTCACGCCGGCGCTGCTCAACATCGTCCTGATCGTCTGTGCGCTGTGGCTGGCGCCGTTGCTGGAGACGCCGATCCTGGCGCTGGCCTGGGGCGTGCTCGTCGCCGGGCTGGTGCAACTGGCGTTTCAACTGCCCTTTCTGGCGCGGCTCGGGCTGTTGCCGCGACCACGCTTCAAGCCGCACGATCCGGGTGTGATCGCTGTTTTCAGGCGTCTCGGACCGGCCGTGCTCGGCGTGTCCGTGGGCCAGATCAGCCTGCTGCTCGACACCCTGCTCGCCTCGGTGCTCGTGACCGGCAGCATCTCCTGGCTCTATTACTCGGATCGGCTCATGGAACTGCCGCTCGGGCTGCTGGGCGTGGCGCTGGGCACGGTGATCCTGCCGCGTCTGTCGCAACGTCAGGCCGCGCAGGATTCCGAGCGCTTCTCCGACACGCTGGACTGGGCCTTGCGGCTGGCGCTGCTGCTCGGTCTGCCGGCGGCGGTCGGACTGCTGGTGCTGGCCGAGCCGGTGATGGCGACGCTCTTTCTGTCGTCGGAGTTCGGTGCAGAGGATGTCACCCAGGCGGCGTACTCGCTCATGGCCTATGCGCTCGGCATCCCGGCCTTTCTGGCGATCAAGGTACTGGTGCCCGGCTATTACGCCCGACAGGACGTGCGCACGCCGGTGCGACTGGCGCTGATCGCGCTCGGTGTCGGGCTGGCGCTGCATCTGCTGCTCATGGCGCCGCTGGGACATGCCGGGCTGGCGCTCGCAACAGCGTTTACAGCCGCACTCAACGCTGTCCTGCTGCTGCGCGGACTGAGGCGCTCAGGCATCTATCGCCGACATTCCGGCTGGACACGCCTGCTCGCCCAGACATTGCCGGCCAGTCTGGTGATGGGGTTCGTTCTGCACTGGGGTCTTGGAGAACGCACCGACTGGATGCTTGCGGACGCCTGGACGCGGATACTGGAGCTGACAGGCTGGATTCTGGCGGGCGGATTGGTTTATGTAACGCTCTTGCTCATCGCCGGGCTGAGACTGCGCGATCTGCGTGAGTGTCGATGATGGGCATCACGGCGCTCTGCCCATCATCGAATCGGACCGAATCAGGACACTTCGGCCAGATCCCCCTTCTCCTGCAACCAGGCCCGCCGATCCGCCGCACGCTTCTTGGCCAGCAAGCGGTCGAGCAGCTCATCGGTCTCGCGGTCGTCGTCGATGGTGAGCTGGACCAGACGGCGCGTGTCGGGATGGATGGTGGTCTCGCGCAGTTGCGCCGGGTTCATCTCGCCCAGGCCCTTGAAGCGCTGCACATTGACCTTGCCCTTGATCTTCTCGGCGGCGATGCGGTCGAGGAGGCCCTTCTTCTCGTCGTCGTCGAGTGCGTAATAGACCTGTTTGCCGACGTCGATGCGATAGAGCGGCGGCATGGCGACATAGACATGCCCCTCGGCGACCAGACGCCGGAAGTGCTTGAGGAAGAGCGCACACAGCAGGGTGGCTATATGGGCGCCGTCCGAGTCGGCATCGGCCAGGATGCAGATCTTGCCGAAGCGCAGTCGCGACAGATCATCGCTGCCCGGATCGACGCCGATGGCCACGGCGATGTCGTGCACTTCCTGCGAGGCCAGCACCTGGTCGGGTTCGACCTCCCAGGTGTTGAGAATCTTGCCGCGCAGCGGCAGGATGGCCTGGAACTCGCGGTCGCGTGCCTGCTTGGCTGAGCCGCCGGCCGAGTCGCCCTCGACCAGGAACAGCTCGCCGCGCTCGGGATCGGTCGCGGTGCAGTCGGCGAGCTTGCCCGGCAGCGCTGGACCCTGGGTGATCTTCTTGCGCGTGACGGTTCGCCCAGCGCGCAGTCGTGCCTGGGCGGCGCCGATCGCCAGCTCGGCGATGCGCTCGCCCTCGGCGACGTGCTGATTGAGCCACAGACTGAACGAATCCTTGACCACGCCCGCGACGAAAGCCGCGCACTCGCGCGAGGACAGTCGCTCCTTGGTCTGGCCCGAGAACTGCGGGTCGAGCAGCTTGACCGAGAGGATGTAACTGACGCGGTTCCAGACATCTTCAGGCGCCAGCTTGACCCCGCGCGGCAGCAGGTTGCGGAACTCGCAGAACTCGCGCACCGCCTCGGTCAGTCCGGTGCGCAGACCATTGACGTGGGTGCCGCCCTGCACCGTCGGGATGAGGTTGACATAGCTCTCGGCGATCGGTTCGCCGCCGCCGGTCCTGGGCGGCTCCGGCAGCCAGACCAGCGCCCAGCTCGCCGCCTCGGTGCGCCCCTCCATGTCGCCGACGAAGGGTTCGGACGGCAGGGTCTCGACGCCGTTGAGCGACTGGAGCAGATAGTCCTGGAGTCCGTCCTGATAGCACCAGACCTGTTCCTCGCCGCTGGTCTCGTCGCGAAAACGCACCTCCAGCCCCGGACAGAGCACGGCCTTGGCCTGGAGCAGATGGGTCAGCGGACGCACGGCGAACTTGGGTGAGTCGAAATAGCCGGGATCGGGCCAGAAGCGTAGCCGCGTCCCTCTGTCATGGCGCTTGACCGTGCCGACCACGTCCAGATCGCTGACCTTGTTGCCGTCCCTGAAAGCCATGTTGTATTCCTGGCCGCCGCGCTTGACCCAGACCTCCAGATGCCGCGAGAGCGCATTGACCACCGACACGCCCACGCCGTGCAGACCGCCCGAGAAGCGGTAGTTGTCCGAGTTGAACTTGCCGCCCGCGTGGAGCTTGGTCAGGATGACCTCGACACCGGGTCGCCCCTCCTGCGGATGGATGTCGACCGGCATCCCGCGCCCGTCGTCCTCGACCTCCAGCGAGCCGTCGGCATGGAGCGTCACCGAAATGCGCTTGGCATGACCGGCGAGGGCTTCGTCGACTCTGTTGTCGATGACCTCCTGCGCCAGATGGTTGGGACGGGTGGTGTCGGTGTACATTCCGGGGCGCTTGCGCACCGGGTCGAGACCCTGGAGGACTTCGATGGCTGAGGCGTCGTAATGGCCGGTCATGGACGGGCGGATCTTCCTGAAGGCTGAAAGGGTTGAATCTGAGAGTCGCCGGAGCGGTCGCGCTGGTTTGACCGCTCAACCGAGCTACGGTACCGTACCTGCAAACCCGGATTCAAACCCAGATGAAACAACCCAAGACCCCGCCCCCACCCGCGTTCGAGCAATCCCTGACCGAACTGGAAGCCGTCGTCGACGCCCTGGAGAAGGGTGAGATGACGCTCGAAGACTCGCTCGCGGCCTTCGAACGCGGCATCGGCCTGACCCGCGTCTGTCAGCAGGCGCTGGAAACCGCCGAGCAGCGGGTGCGGATCCTCACCGACGCCCGGCCGGACGCCGAGCCAGAGCCATTCGACGCCCATGACTGATCACACCCTGGATGACTTCCGCGCGCGCTGTGGTGCGCGCGTCGAGACCGCGCTCGACCAGATCCTGCCGCCCGTGAGCGTGCAGCCGTCGCGCCTGCACGAGGCCATGCGCTACACGGTGCTGGCCGGCGGCAAGCGTATCCGTCCGCTGCTGGCCTATGCCGCCGGCGAGGCGCTCGGACTCGACGCCGCCCTGCTCGACCGCCCGGCCTGCGCCGTCGAGATGATCCATGCCTATTCGCTGATCCACGACGATCTGCCGGCGATGGACGACGACGACCTGCGGCGCGGGCGTCCGACCTGTCATCGCGCCTTCGACGAGGCCACGGCGATCCTGGCCGGTGACGCGCTCCAGACGCTCGCCTTCCAGGCGCTGGCCGAGTCGCCTGGGCTGAGCGCCGAGTCGCGCGTCGGCATGGTCGCGGCACTCGCCCGCGCCAGCGGGGCGCGCGGCATGGTCGGCGGTCAGGCGATGGATCTGGAAGCCGAGGGCACCCCGCTCGATCTGGTGCAGCTTGAGAACATCCACATCCACAAGACCGGCGCCCTGATTCGCGTCTCGGTGCAGATGGGCGTGCTGGCCCATGGCGGACTCGACGCGGACAAGGCCGAGCGGCTCGATCATTACGCCAAATGTCTGGGGCTGGCGTTCCAGATCCAGGACGACGTGCTGGATGTCGAGGGCGACACCGCCCAGATCGGCAAGACCGCCGGCCGCGACCAGGCACTCAACAAAGCCACCTATCCGGCGCTGGTCGGTCTGGCCGAGGCCAAGGCCATGGCCAATCAGCTTATCACCGAGGCCATCGAATCCGTGTCGATCTTCGGCGAGCGCGCCCAGCCGCTGGTCTGGATCGCCAATGCCCTCCTGGGACGCAAGCACTGACCGAATACGCGGGAGAGGGGATGCACGGCGACCATTGAACCGCCGCCCCTCGAACCACTCTAACCCCAGCACTCGGCCCGGTCGCCCCATCCGACTTGGCCGAGTCGCCAGCCGCCCCCATCTTCCAGCCATCCATTCCGACGACGACACTATTCTCATGGAGCCATCGACCCCATCCCCCTGCTCGACCAACGCCACCTGCGAGATCGCCGACGTCCAGGGGAGCGCCGACACCCGCCGCATCGCCATCGACAAGGTCGGCATCAAGGACATCCGCCATCCAGTGCGGGTACTCGACCGCAGCGGCACCGAGCAGCACACGGTGGCGAACTTCAACATGTACGTCTATCTCCCGCACGACTTTAAGGGCACGCACATGTCGCGCTTCGTGGAGATCCTCAACCGCCACGAGCGCGAGATCAGCGTTTCGTCCTTCAAGACCATGCTCAGCGAGATGTCCGAGCGTCTGGAGTCCGAGGCCGGCCACATCGAGATGCGCTTCCCCTTCTTCATCAACAAGAAGGCGCCGGTCTCCGGGGTCGAGAGCCTGCTCGACTACGAAGTCACCTTCATCGGCGAGATCCGCAACGGACAGCCGCGCCTGGAGCTCAAGGTCATGGTTCCCGTCACCAGTCTGTGCCCCTGCTCCAAGGAGATCTCGGCGTTCGGCGCGCACAATCAGCGCTCGCATGTGACGGTTCAGGTGCGCATGGAGCGCTTCATGTGGCTGGAGGAACTGATCGAGCTGGTCGAGCGTGAAGCGTCGTCCGAACTCTATGGTCTGCTCAAGCGCCCGGACGAGAAGTTCGTCACCGAGCGCGCCTACACCAATCCCAAGTTCGTCGAGGATCTGGTGCGCGACGTGGCCAAGCGGCTCAATGACGACCCGCGCATCCTCGCCTACACAGTCGAGGCCGAGAACTTCGAGTCGATCCACAACCATTCGGCCTATGCCCTGATCGAGCGCGACAAGGCCGCTGAGTCCCGTTTGGCGGAGAGCGCGCTCTGAGTCCGGTCGAAACCCGCTGTCTGCTGCTGCACGGTTTCACAGGCAGCGGGGCCGACTGGTCGAGCGTCTTTCCCGAGGATCGGGAGCGGCTGGCGCTCGACCTGCCGGGGCATCTGACCGGCCCGGATCCGACGGGCGACTATCTCGATGAGATCCGTGCGTTGCTCGACACGCTGCCGGCGAGCATCGACCGGATCATCGGCTATTCGTTCGGCGGTCGGATCGCGCTCAGCCTCATCCAGCTCGCGCCCGAGCGTTTTCGTTCCGCCGCAATCATCTCGGCCCATCCCGGACTGCTCGACCCGGCCTTGCGCGAACAGCGGAGGCTGGCCGATCAGGTCTGGATCGACCTGCTACGCGATCAGGGAATCGACGCCTTCGTCACGGCCTGGGAGCATCAGCCCCTGTTCAGAACCCAGGCACGGCTCGCACCCGAGATCCTGGCACATCAGCGCGCGCAGCGTCTGAGTCAGCGAGCGGAGGGACTGGCCAGGGCGCTCGAACGACTCGGACTGGGCGAGATGCCCAGCACTTGGGAGGCGCTCGCGCGCTACCAGGGTCGGCTCGACTGGATCATCGGCGGCGAGGACACGCGCTTCCAGGCGATCGCGCACGAAGTCTTGGCGCATCGTCCGGCGACCTGGCTGCATGTTCTGGAGGACGTGGGTCACAATCCGCTGCTGGAGGCGCCCGAGCGGCTGCGCGCCTGTTTGGAGCACGCGAAGACGTCGCCCTCCAATGCACTCAGGATTTCGATCGCCTAGAATCGCCGAATCTCTTTGCGCTCTTCGCGTCTTTGTGGTTCAAATCCCCAACCCATTCCAATCCTGCTCGCTCCCGCTCCTATGTTCAGCCATCCCATCTCCGGGGCCGGTTATCTATTACAGGGCCTGAGGCTCATCACCCGCCCCGGAATCAAGCGTTTCGTGGCCGTCCCGCTGTTGCTGAATCTGCTGATCTTCTCGGCGGCCATCTATGCCGGCATCAGCCAGTTCGAGGAACTGATGCAGCTCATGGAATCCAGACTGCCGACCTGGCTGGGTTGGCTCGAATGGCTCATCTGGCCGCTGTTCGTCCTGCTGCTGTTCGTCTTCGTCTTCTACACCTTCGGCCTGCTCGCCAACCTGATCGCCGCGCCCTTCAACGGACTGCTGGCCGAAAAGGTCGAGCTGATGCTGACCGGCCGCCCCATCGAGCAGGAGGGCGATTACGCCCGGCTCTTGGCCGAACTGGGGCCGACCCTGCTCGACGAACTGCGCAAGCTCGTCTATGCCCTGCTGTGGGCGATTCCCTTTCTGTTCCTGCTGTTCGTGCCGCTGGTCGGGCCGGTGCTCTGGTTCCTCTATACGGCCTGGATGCTGGCGGTCGAATACAGCGACTATCCGATGGGCAATCACGGTCTGCGCTTCGCCGAGATCCGGCGCCGACTGCGCGAACGGCGTGCGCTGAGCTTCGGCTTTGGCGCGGCGGCGGCCGGGATGGCGATGGTGCCGGTGCTCAACTTCCTGCTGATGCCGGTCGCGGTGGCCGGGGCGACGGCGATGTGGGTGCGTGAATTCCGCTCGCCCAATGGCTATCAGGGGCCGCATCAGTCGCGCGTGGCCACGCACTACATCCTGCTGACCATCGATCATCTCTCGGGACGCATGGATGGCGAGATCCTCGCCGGACCGCTCACCGGGCGCACGCTCGACGCGACCGAGACCGGCGAGCTGCTCGGTCTGCTCGATCTCTGTTATCGCACCGACGCCGAGTCGGCCGAGGCGCTGGAAGCCTATCTGACCCACGAGCGCGGTCAGCGTTTCCAGGAGCCGCCGCCGCGCCCGGACACCGAACGCGCACCGCCACCGCCGACCGACCGACCCGGCCTGGACGAGAACGAGGCACGCGCCATCCTGGGTCTCGCGCCCGATGCAGGCGCCGATGCGATCCAGGCCGCCCATCGACGCCTGATCCAACGCCTGCATCCGGATCGCGGCGGCTCGGACTATCTGGCCGCCAAGGTCAACGAGGCCAAGCGGGTGCTGCTGGCGTCCCGAGTCTGAACGCTCAGACCACGGCGCGCAGCAGATCGACCCGATGCGGCTTGAGGAAACGCGCACCCTCGGGAGTCAAATGACGCTCGAAGGCGGCGCGGATCTCAGCGAGCCGCGCCGTGTCGAGGTCACGCTCGGTATGCGTGACCTGGATGAAGCGCTCGGCGAAGGCGTCCCAGTTCGGATAGACGCCTTCCGACTGGTAGAACACCTGACGCTCCCAGGTGAATCGCCCCGAGTCGACCGCGCGCTCGATGGCGGCATAGGCCGCCGTGCGCACGAGGCGCTCGTCATGGATCAGCCGCATGACCGCGTTGAACGGCCCCCAGTAGACGGGTTCCGAGACATAGACGTAACCGCCCGGCACCAGTACGCGCCGGATCTCAGCGAGCGCGCGGTCCATGAACTCGACCGGCACATGATGGAGCGACTTGAACAGAAAGACGCCGTCATAGGTCGCGTCCGCATCGTCGATCGACTCGGCGCCGCCGAATCGGAACTCGACACCGGGCAGATCCTGAACGGCCAGATTCTTCGCATGCTGGATACGATCGACCTCGGTCGCCGTCACCCGGCCTGCGCCCAGGCGCGTGGCGAGCAGCCGGGTCATCCAGGCCGCGCCGCAGCCCAGTTCCAGCACCTGGCGTCCCGCGACCTCGACCAGTTCCTCGACGATCCGGATCTCGTCGCACGTCCGGTAGCCGGCGGGGTCGGTCTGTATCATCTGTCTCGGCATGACGGCCTCATCTCGGATTTCAATGTTCGGAGTTGTGTTCATGGCGTTCGAGTCCTAAGGTCGACGGCGAGACGCCCACTTCCATCATCGCGCCCAGGAGCCGAAACGCATGAATGAACCGCATACCCGCTTGGACAAATGGCTCTCGACCCTCTTTCTCTACACCGAAAAGCTGGTGCTCGTCGTCATCGGCGGACTCGCGCTCCTCGGCATCGGGGAGTTGATCTGGAGCATCTATCAGCTGCGCGCGATCCGCCTGGAGGATCTGCTGATGATGTTCATCTTCATCGAGATCATGGCGATGGCCAATGTCTACTTCATGCGGCGCAGCGTACCCTTCACCTACCCCATGTTCATCGCCGTCACCGCACTCTCGCGTCTGATCGTGCTCCAGGGCAAGGAGCACAGTGCTGAGGGCTTGATCTACGAGAGCGGCGCCATCCTGCTCATCAGTCTCGCCATCCTCGTCATCCGTTTCAGTCAGCAGTTCAGCACCGACATCCTGGAACGGCGCGAGGCCCACGAGGATCGTCACGAATGAGACGACGACAGTCCGCGGGCACTCCGGATGGAATGGCGTATTATAGCCGCCTTGTTGAATAGACCCGGCTCCCTACGCTCGTGATCGTGATCGAACTCCTCGCTTATCTCGCCATCGGCGCGCTCTCCGGTGTCATGGCCGGACTCTTCGGTGTCGGTGGCGGCGCCATCATGGTTCCGGCCCTGATGCTGCTCTTCGGCGCGCTCGGCGGCGACTGGCTGGCCCATCTGGCGGTCGGAACCTCGCTGGCGACCATCATCGGTACGGGCGCGGCCTCCACGCTCGCACACCACAGACACCGGGGCGTGCGCTGGGACATCGTCTGGCCATTGGCGCCCGGCATCGTCATCGGCGCCCTGGCCGGAGCGGCTCTGGCCGGCTGGATTCCGAGCCTTTGGCTGCAACGGATCTTCGCGGTTTTTCTGACCTATGTCGGCATACGCCTGCTGGCGGCGCCCGCCACGTCCATCACAGCGTCGCACTCGCTGCCGGGGCGCGTGGGGCTGACGACTGTGGGCGGCGGGATCGGGCTACTCTCGTCACTGGTCGGAATCGGCGGCGGGACGCTCACGGTGCCCTTTCTGAGCCGCCATGGTCTGGGGATGCGTCAGGCCGTGGCGACCTCGGCGGCCTGCGGGCTGCCGATCGCCGTGGCCGGCGCGCTGGGGTTCATGCTGGTCGGTTGGGGACGTCCCGGATTGCCCGCGTTCAGCACGGGTTTCGTCTACTGGCCGGCGGTGGCGGCCATGCTGGCCGCCAGCATGCCGATCGCTCCGCTCGGCGCCCGACTGGCCCACACCCTGCCCGTGCCCCTGCTCAAGCGGCTCTTCGGCGGGCTGTTGCTGCTGATCGCCGCGCGTCTGGCGTTTTCCTGAGCGGTCCGGACACTATCTGGCCGTGTCCGGATTCAGGATCAACCGACGATAGAGATAGAGCTGACCGTTCTGATCGCGCAGTGCCAGCCGGCCCTGATCCAGGGCGAACTCGAAGGTCTGGGTGAAGTTCTCGGTGCGGTTGCTCAGCTCGACCCGATCGGTCTGAACCCGGATCTGGCCTTCGACGTAGCCCCGACAGGCCGAATAGAGACGGTAGAACCCGCCCTGAACGATCAGGAGGCCGCCCTGATTGTCCTCCCAGAGTCCGTCCAGCGACGTGCCGGTCCAGGGCATGGCGCCGCCGCTCGCCCCCTGCATGGCGCGCCAGGCCGAATCGGCCATGGAGCCGGCCTGCTGGGC
>ERZ1673962.387-NODE-387-length-32068-cov-4.990379_pt1 | contig 32068 bp, 24 predicted proteins | sample MGYA00580188_ERZ1673962 | MGnify/ENA primary metagenome ERZ1673962 (study PRJEB41334, sample SAMN05608104) | rock metagenome | biome: terrestrial subsurface; feature: shale formation; material: shale | place: USA: Pennsylvania ... | reverse complement strand
AAACAATATCAAAAACAAGTAATTTCAACATGTTGGGCAACGTTCAGGAAGCCCTTCATTATCTCTGGCATATCGACCTCCGGGGTAAATCCGATCAGGATTAACTTTGTATATCCCTAATTATAAATATCCTGACGGGTTAGCCAAGTGTTCGATGGCGATTTTATGGAGGGGAGCAAAACAAAAACCGGCCGCAGTGCGTTGCGGCCGGTTGCAAGAAGGTCTGCCTTATCCCTTGGGTCCCTGTGAATAGACGATTCAGGCGACCCCTTCCGGAACGGCTTCGGGTTGACGCAGCAGGCGTGTCACGAAACAGAAGACCAGCAGGTTGGCGAACACGCCGACCACCAGCCCGTCGAAACCTCCGGGGGTTCCCAGCAACCGGTTCCAGATGAATACGCCGCCCAGGCCCGCTGTCGCACCGGCACAAAAGGCCGTCGTTCCCGCCCGCACCCCGAGCAGGGTTGCGGCGAGAGGGACCAGGATGATGGGCGACCAGAAGTTGTAGGCGTAAATCAGAATGTCGATAAGGCTTTGGATGCGGATGGCGAACACCACGGATATCGAGCCGGTGATAAGGGTAGCGAATCTGGCGAACAGCAGACCCCGTTTCGGTGTCAGGGGCTGCCGCCGCAAGGGATTTATGATGTCGTTGACGAAAGCGACGGATGCGCTGTTGAGAAACGAGTCGGCGGATGACATGACGACCGCGATGATGCCGGCCACCACCAGTCCCCGCAAGCCGATGGGCAATATCGTTTCGATCACGTAGGGCAGGGCCAGGTTGGGATTCAGTTCCGGATTAAGCCCCATGGCCAGCAGGCCGATGCCACCGGCGATGGCGAAAAAGGGAATGGAGAACAGCCCGCTCCAGAGGGTGCCTCGGCATACGGCACGGGTATGGCGACTGATGAACAGGCGCCGTACGTAAGGCGGAACAAGCGTCTCGCCCAGCAGAAAGGTTAAAAAAAGCGACAGTATCTGCACCGGGGAAAGATGTGCCGTCAGGTTGAAATGATCGGCCGGTACCCGTGCGGCCAGAGCTTCAATGCCGCCGACCTGCCGTATGCCCAGAAACAAAGCAAACGGGATACCCAGGGAAAGAACGCAGAACTGCAGCACATCGGTGGCCACGACCGAACGCATACCGCCGAGGGTGTCGTAAAGGATAACGATACTCATTCCCAGCAGGATACCCATCGGTACCGGCAGGCCCAAAAAAAGATTGAACAGATAACCCATGCCGCCGACCTGGGCACCGAGAATTCCGGCGCACAGCAATACGGAAAAGATGCCGGTGATCACTTTGCCGACCTTGCCGTAATTGACCTCCATGACATCGCCCACGGAAATGGCATTCGGAAACTGACCCATGCGCGGCCCGATGAAGCCGGCCACCAGTATCTCTTTGAGGCTGAAACCCCACAATACAAGAATGTTGATAATGCCTATACTGAAGACTTTTTCGGCATTGCCCATGGTGAAACCGCCGCCGATAAACGAGGCGGAGAGGGTCATGGCGATCACCAGTGCACTGTAGCCCCGGCCGGCGACGGCATAATCTTCCAGGTCCTTAACCCGGCGGCCGGCCCAAAGCCCGAGACCGAGGACAAAGGCCAGGTAAACGAGAATGATAATCTGATCGGCAGGATGCAAGGCGGTCATGCTGGCTCCTTCTCAAGGTTCAGGCGGACACCGGATAAGCTACGATTAAAAAATAATGTTTGAGAAAATATCGATCCGGTTTGCCGGATGTCAAGGGATATTTGTCGTGGTCGTTGTGGCGCGCTGAAGCTGGTTCCTGTATCCGTCAAAATGCCACCGCCAGTTGCAGGCGCAGGGCGTGGCCGGTGGCGCCGTGGCTTTGCAGATCGCAGTCGTAATCGAGCATGCCGGAGACGGAGTCGCCCAGAATGGTCTTCACGGATGCGCCCAGCCGCACGCCGTCGCCGGCCAGGTAGCGGCCTGGTGTTGCAAAAGTGCCGCCGCCGGCCAGGCGGGCCCGCAGGGATTCCGTTTTGCGGTTGAATTCGTGGCGCCACTCCAGGCGCAATTCCGGTTCCAGGCTGAAGGCCGTCAGTTGTATGGGGCGGCGCAGCCGCAGGCCCAGCAGGCTCTGCAGCGAATCGTTGTCGCGCGCGGCGATCTTCAGATCGGCGCTGTCGGCACCCGATTCGCAAAAGCTCTCCTCCCGCAGATGCACGAAACTCAGGCCGACCGTGGGATCGAAGATCCATCCCCCCGCAGCCACGGCGTAGCCTCCGCCGATGGTGGCGCCGAGCAGGGTGCCGTCGTGTTCGCTGCGGGTTTTGCGGCCGGCGAAGGGAATGACGCGCTCGGAGTCCAACTGGCTGAGGCCTCCGCCCATCGCCGCGTTCAAATGCAGCCCGCCGACGCGGCGCGGGTCGCGCCAGGCTGCATACAGGTATCCCTGCCGGGTTTCGATTTCGCTGTCGTCATCGCTGTCCCGGGCTTCCAGGCGGCATTCCGACACCGAGGCCGCCACGCCCAGAGTCAGGCCTTTGGCGGTCGTGCGTTCCACACCGAGCAGCAGGCCGTAGAGGTTTTCCCGTGCGCCGAAATATCCGCCGTCGCTGCCGTAGCGGTTGTACTGACCAAGGATATCGAACCATGCGGAGATCTTGCCGGACGGATTTCCTTCCAGCAGCATGGCGGGATCGATCTGCTGCAGGTGGCGGCGCAGCCCCGCCAGCCGTTCCTGAGCGTCTCCGATCAGCACCGTACTGGCCAGACCATGGATACGCGGGGTCAGAGCTGCCAAGCCATCGTTGAGCGCCTGCCGGCTGAGAGCCAGATCGAGTCTGTCGAGCAATGCTCCGAAGTCGCTGTCGGCGGTGGGCCGCAGATCGTCGAGGGTGTCGGCCAGGCCCCGGTTGTGCGGCGCGGCCAGGCTGAGGTAGCTGTTGCGCGCCAGGTCCAGGCTCAGGGTGCTGGCCGTATCGTCATTCAGGGTGACGGAGAACACTGCGGCGCTCACGAGATTATCGAAGGCGCCCGCGATGGTCCCTGCCTCCAGAAAAGTGTAGCTGCCCGCTGAGGCATAGCCGTCGGGCAGCACCAGCAGGCTGCCGGCCAGGTCGGCGGTGCCGGAGACGGTAAGCAGGTCGCCGATGCCGTCGCCGATTTCGATCTCAAGGGTGCCCCCGCTCGTTTGGATGAAATCGCCGGCGATGGTGAGGTGGCCGACGGAGTGTCCCGGAGCGACCGTGCCAGTGTTTGTGACCATGCCGGTCAGAGAACCGTTGCCGCCGAGAATACCGTCTTCCAGGATCGAGGTCTCACCGGTCAGATTTCCATCCATCCCCAGACGTCCCAGGGCGATCTCGATGGTGTCGAAGGTCGAATCGCCGCTCAGGGACCAGTCGTTGCCGGCCATGAGCAGAGTCTCCACATCGTAAAAGGCTGTGTCTTCGGTGCCGTTGCCGGTCAATACGAGGGTATCCTCATCTCCTTTCAGGAATACCCGTCCGAACAGATCGGATCCGGTGCCCAGCACCATCAGGGTGTTTTGCAGGGCGTAGACCGAAGCGTATGAACCGCGGATCGTGCCGCTGTTTTGCAGCAGGGCCGGACCGCCGGTCAGCAGTACGCCGATGGCATAATCGTCGGCGTAGGCTTCGATGCTGCCGGTATTGGTTACCTTTATCAGAGACCGGCTGTCGGCCCAGATGCCGTAGGCGGCGTTCATGGCGCTTTCATGGGCCCAGGCGATAATCTCGCCGCTGTTGGTTATCTCCGCGGCACTGCCGCCGTTGGCGGCCCAGATGCCGAAGGCCAGCGCCTGGTCGGCATAACTTTCGGCGATCGCTCCCAGCAAACCGGCGTTATTCACCAGGCCGCCCTGCAGACAGACGGCGTAGGCGCTGGCCTGCTGGTTTTCGCTGCCCGCCAGGCCGACGATGGTGCCGGCGTTGCTGACTGCGCCCTCGGGACCGCCCCACAGGTAGACGCCGCGGGCGGTGGCCAGTTCATCGGCGCTGTAGGCTTCGGCGAGAATGGCGCCACGGTTCGCGACGCTGCTGGCCGCGCCGCCCCACAGATCGACGCCATGGGCGTTGAGAGTGCCGCCGGCGCTCCACGGAGTAGCGGTGAGATCGTTGTTGTTTTCCAGAGCGATGCTCGCACCGTCCCAGGGCTCCAAAGTCATGTAGGAACTGTGCAGTGTCACTCCGGCGGTGGTGTAGCGGATGTTCATATAGCCGTCGAGCCCCCATCTATCCGACCAGCTGTTCCGTAAAATCCAGTAGCCGAGGCCTCCGTCGCCGGGGTCGTCGTTCCAGCCCACCAGAGCGATAAGATGGTTGACGGCGGTGTTGTAGGGGATTTTCGAGGTGATGGCGGTGGTTCCGTTGGTGTAGATGCCGCCGGTGTAGTCGTAGAAGTCATCCTCGACCAGGACTCCGGCCGTGACCGCACCGATGTGATAGAGGACGCGGCGGGTGGTTTCGATGTCGCCGGGGGGAATGCGGTACCAGTCCAGAAAGCTGTAACGGGTTGCGTCCCAGTGCAGGTCTTCGCCGGGATCGGTCATGGTGTAGGGGAAATCCGATTCCAGCGGTACGCCGTATTCGATCAGCGCGGTATTTTGCTGAAGTTCCAGATTGCCGCCATCGCAGCCATGCAGGCCATCGTACAGCGGACTCAGACTCCAGACCATAAAGGCTTCGGAAAAGTCGATGGTTTGATCGTCGTACAGACCACGGGTCCGGTTCCAGGTGGTTTCGGCGGCGGCCAGCGTGCCGAAGGACCAGCAACTGCCGCACTGTTCCTGATTGCGCACCGGGCCGATATAGCTGCGGCCGTCGATGTTGCGCAGGTCGAAGGCGGTCGGCAGTGTGGCTCCTTGGGCGATGCCGCTGAACAGGTAGACGCTGAACAGGCAGAACAGAGCAGAAAATCTCAAGGTTCCCTCCGAGAAAAAGCAGGCTGGATTTTTTCGATGACATGGAACAGGTCATTGAATTGAACAAACATACACGTTCCCAACCGGAAAAATCCAATTAGAAAATTTTTTAAAGAGGGCGTAGGTTCGAAAGGAGGAGAAAAAAAGCCCGCAGCACTAAGCCGCGGGCTTCAAGAGAGAAGAAAGGGATAATTTATTTAGCCATGCACATGATGTTCGACGTCGCCGCCCGTCAAAAAGGAGCTCATCGGCTTGCCCTCGACATAATCCTTCCAGAAGGGGGAGATGTCTCGCAGCCGCTGTATGATGGGCGGCAGAGTGGCGATGACATGGTCGATATCCTCGTCGGTATTGTAGACGCTCAGGCTGAAACGTATGGAGCCGTGAGCGGCGGTAAAGGGGACCCCCATGGCGCGCAGCACGTGGGAGGGTTGCAATGAGCCGCTGGTGCAGGCCGAACCGGAAGAAGCACAGATCCCCGCGTCGCTCAGCAGCATGAGAATCGATTCCCCTTCGATATATTCGAAGCTCAGGCTGCAGGTGTTGGGCAGCCGGTTTTTTACGTCCCCATTGACCATGGTGTTGGGAATGCTTTTGAGCAGAGCCTTCTCCAACCGGTCGCGCAGAGCCTTGACCCGGGTGTTTTCTTCCTTCAGGTGATCCATGGCGAACTGCGTGGCGCGCCCCAGGCCGACGATGTATGGGACGTTTTCGGTGCCGCCGCGGCGGCCGGCTTCCTGGTGCCCGCCGACCACGAAGGGGGCAAAGCGGGTCCCCTTGCGGATGTACAGCGCACCGACCCCCTTGGGCGCGTGGAGCTTGTGTCCCGACAGAGACAGCATGTCGATGGGGGTTTTGCGCAGATCCATGGGGATTTTGCCGATCGACTGCACGGCGTCGGTGTGGAAGGGGATGCCGCGCTCGCTCGCGATGGCGGCGATCTCATCGATGGGGAACAGCACGCCGGTTTCGTTGTTGGCGCTCATGATGCTGACCAGGGCGGTGTCGTCGGACAGCACCGCGCGCAGTTCGTCGAGATCGAGCTGCCCCTCGCGGTTGACTCCAAGTTCGGTGACTTTATAGCCCCTGGCCTGTAATTGATGGGCCGTATTCTGAACGGCGGGGTGTTCGACACGGGAGATGACGATATGCTTTTTCTCCGGATAGGAATACAGGGTGCCCATGATCGCGGCGTTGTCGCTTTCGGTGCCGCAGCTGGTGAAAACGACCTCCTCCGGGTGGGCGCCGATCAATGCGGCGACCTGTTCCCGCGCCTGTTTGACGTAATGTGCTACCTGGCCCCCGAAAAAGTGCATGCTCGAAGGGTTTCCATACAGATCGCTGAAAAAGGGCAGCATCGCCTCGACCACTTCGGGGGCGGTGCGGGTGGTGGCGTTGTTGTCGAGATAGACAGTTCTCATGATTTTACCTCCTCCACCTCGATTTCAGGGCTGACGAATTCGCGCAGCTTGGCTTCGACGAAATGCTTGAGGGTGAAGTTGGACTGCGGACAGAAGGAGCAGGTGCCGCGCAGCGCCACCATGACCTTGCTGCCTTCGACATCGATCAATTCGAGATCACCGCCGTCGGAGCGGATCGGCGGCAAAATTTCCCGCTCCAGTGTTTCTTCTATGAGCCGGATCTTTTGCAGGTTGGAGAGTTTTTTGCCCTTCGGCAGGCGTTTCTCCACCGGAGCGGCCGGCTTGCTGCCCCACAGCTCTTTCAGGATGGCCTCGATTTTGGGATGGCATGCCTGGCAGCCTCCGCCGGCTTTGGTGAAATCGGTAACCTGTTCAACCGTGGTAAGACGGTTTTCCTTGGCCACCCGTTCGATTTCCTTGTCGGTGACGCCGAAACATTTGCAGACGATTTCGTATTCTTCCTTGACCGCCTCTTCCCCCCGGTAATTGGCAATGGCGGCCTCCAGGGCCTCTTTGCCCATAACGGAGCAGTGCATTTTTTCCTCAGGCAGGCCGCCGAGGAATTCGGCCAAAACCTGGTTGTCGACCTTTTCGGCTTCTTCCAGGGTCATGCCCTTGACGATTTCCGTCAGGGCGGAAGAGGATGCGATGGCGCTGGCGCAACCGAAGGTTTTGAATTTGATATCTTTTATGCGGCCCTCTTCATCAAGTGTGAAAGTCAGGCGCAAGGCGTCGCCGCAGGCCAGAGAACCGACTTCGCCTACGCCATCCGGATCTTCGACTTCGCCGACGTTGCGCGGATTGAGAAAGTGATCTTTGACTTTATCGGAATAATCCCACATGTGTTCCTCCGTGTATGGGGTTCTGGCGCATGGTCAAAAGAGAGCAGGTCATTGGCCACAGCCGTTTATTGAAGTTTAAAAGCCTTGACGCGGTTGTCAAAACACCCTGTGGTGCCGGACGGCCGCTGGAAAGGGTTGCCAGTTCGGAGACAAATGGGCATTATGTCGTCGACAGCGATACTATTTCTATTGTGCAGGAGGTGGGGAATGAAAGCAACTTTACGCGTCTTGATATCGGCATCCTTTGCCTGGGTTCTGCTTGCGGTGCCGGGGCAAGCCGCAGCCGAGGGGCTCCGGTTGGATAACTTCTGGAGCGACGGACCGGTGAGCGTTTTTCTGTACCGGGCGGCTCACCACGGGTTGGAACCCGACGAGCATTACGCCCGTCACGATCTGCGGCCGGGACAGGTTATAGACGTTGCCGTCGATGGGCGGGAAACGGTTTGGGCCGATGTCCGTGTCATGCATGCCGACGGACAGCGATGGCTGATGTGTTCGCAAAGTTGCGGCTATCGCAATGCTTTTGCCGTACATCCCGGACAGACCATCGAAATAACCTACGAGAGCAACGAGGGATATGCCGACAGCAGCACCGGCATGCGCTGCCGCGTGCTGGAGGCAAACGCCCTCAATCGCTGAGCAACGCCGCCACATCGATATCCGCGCCAAGTACGCCCTGTATGGTTCCGGACTGGTCCCGGATCGGACCGGCCACCGTAAAGCAGAAACGGTGGGTGGCGGCAGAACGGTAGAACGGCGTGACTGTGCAGCATCCCTTGTCCATAACATCCTGAAACCAGGGGCGTTGCGACCAGTCCATGTTGTAACCGTCGCTGCCATAGGATGCCTGCATTGTGCGGCTGTCGAAGATGTTGCTGGTGGTCTGTCGCCCCCTGCCGTCTGTCACATAGAGCAGTTCAAGAAAACCGCAGTCAGCGATCATTTGCCGCAGAGAAGATTCCATGTTGTCGCGGTCGCCCGATTTCACTCCCGAATCGTTGCAGGCCTCGCTCACCGTCTGCAGTGCCCGTTTGTGAGCCACAAGCCGGAAACCTCCCAGCAGCGGCAGCAGTTCGTCGCTGATGCCAGTGAGGTGCCGCGCTTCGTCATGGACGCCGCGGGCCGTTGAGTCCATATCCCCTGCCAGTTCCGCCACCTGTTCGATACTGGAAGACAGACCATGAACGGCATTCTGCTGCTCCTGCACGGAGAGGGTTATTTCCTCGACCTGCGCATGGGCGGAGGTAAAGCTGTCGACCATGGCATTCATGCCTTGGCCTACCCGTGCCAATCCTTCAGCGCTGGTCTGGACCTGGGAAAGGGTGTCGGTAGTCGCTGCCACCGTTGCCGCGGTTTCTTCCTGAAAGCGATGAATGCGGGCCCCGATATCGTCCGTGGCCGAGAGGGTGTGAGCGGCCAGGCTTTTCACCTCGTTGGCCACCACCGCAAAGCCCCGCCCGTGAGCACCGGCCCTTGCCGCTTCGATACTGGCGTTGAGTGCCAGCAGATTGGTCTGATTGGCAACCCCCCTGATCATCGTTACGATTCCCGTGATTTCCGTCAATCGCTCTCCGAGTCCCTGAATCGATGCACCCAGATCTTCTGTCTGGCGCATCACCCTCTGGGCCGCCTGCTCTGCTTCGGTGGCCTGCTGCTGTTCCCGGCGTGCGCGTTCCATGGCTGCCGAGGCTCCGGCCGATACCGCTTCGGCATTGGCAGCGATCTGTCTTACCGCTACGGAAACCTGTTCGGCGGCACTGCTGATACGGTGAGTCTGGTCGGCCTGGTTCGAGGCGTTGCCGGCTGCCTCTTTTGCACAGGTGCCGAGAGTGCTTCCGGCCAGGCAAGTCTGGTTTGCGGCCAGGATGAATTCGGCGATGTTTTTATCGAGATTGCGAGTCATGGCCGTTAACCGCGGTGCTATGGCCTGCAATCCCCCCTGTGTCGGCGGTGGGGCTGTCAGATCCCCGGCCCCAAGACGATCGGACCAGCAGGCAAGGGCGGATAAAGCCTTTTTGTGTGGTTTCCAATAAAGAACCATGACAAGAATCGGCAGGACGGCCAGTCCCCCCAGGAGGGTCAATGTTCGGGGCAAGGAGAGCAGAGTCGTTAGATATCCGCTCAAAAAGGCCAGAAGGGTCAGCAGGGATATTCGGAACAAGGCGTCGTAGCGGTGCATGGACTACATACTCCTTTGCATGGACGGGAACGTCGTCGGTCCCGATGTTTGGAATCTATGGTGCAGGTACCTGATGGAAGGAGGGATAAGCTTACAAAGGTGGGTGTTGTTATCCGCTTTCTCCCCCGATTTGCGATAGCAGTTACTGTGCCAGGCGGGAAAATATGGATAACTAATCGAAATGCCAGATTAATTCAGTGACGGCCAAAGGTTTGTGCTGCCTAACAATTGAGCTTCAAGGGAGGCTGATGAGTAAAAAGGCGGCGATTTCAGGACAATAAAATGGCGGGACGGATCAGGCCAGGTTGACTTCACAATATTCCTGTTCTGCGATTCGCGGCAGGGTGAAGGTTACCGTGGTGCCCCGGTCCGGTTTGCTGGTAACCCAGATGCGCCCCTGATGAGCTTCAACGATGCTCTTGACGATGGCCATGCCGAGTCCCAGACCCTCGCGTGCGGTATTCGAGGCATCCACGCGATAGAATTTGTCGAAAATGCGGTTGATCTGAGCCGGACTCATGCCGATGCCCTGATCGCTGACGGCGATATACACTTCGTCGTCCGTCGGTTGACAGGTCACCTGGATAATACTGTCCGTCGGGGAGAATTTAACGGCATTGCTGAGCAGGTTCTCCATAACCTGGAAGAGTTTGCGGTCGTCGACCAGCATGTTTATCGGTTTGTCGGGGAGCACCGTCCTGAATTGATGATCGGTGCATACCCTTCGGTAATCCGAAACGCAGCGATCCAGAATCGAGCGCACGTCCGCCAGATCCTTTTTCAGACGAATGACCTGGCCGGTATCGACGCGGGCCAGATCGAGCAGGTCCTCGACGATCTTGCCAAGAACCTCGGCCTTTTTATGGATGATGGTTAGAAATTCCGTCTGTTGCGGCGTGAGACCGCCTTGCTGGATCAATACCTCGGAAAAACCAATGACGCTGGTCAGGGGGGTGCGCAGCTCGTGTGCCGCCGTGGAGATGAATTCGGTTTTCATAAGATCGAGTTCCCGCTCGCGGCTGATATCCCGTAACAAGGTGATGATGCCCCGCTTCAGTCCTTCCTTGTTGCGTACGGCAGCAAGAGAAGCCTGAACCGTGCGTGGTTTTTCCGTGTCCGGGTCCGGCAAGGTTATGACCACGCAGGCCTCCTCCTGCTTGTCGGAAGCAACCATCTGCAGACCCTGAAGTAATTTATCGTTTTCAACGATCTGTCTGACCTCCCGGCCAAATACTTCGTGCAGGGATCTGCCGAGCAATTCTTCGGCGGAGTGGCTCATCAGCATGATGCGGTCATCCAAGTCGGTAAACAGCAGGCCGTCGGAGACCGATTTAAGGATGGTTTCGAGCTGTTCCCTGGCTTCCCGGGCATTGGTCAGGGTCTCCTTGAGAGTTTGTTCGGCCTGGGTCCGTTCAGAAATATCCCAGAATAAAGTCGCCATTTTTCGAGGTTCGGTCTGAAAAGCATGGACTTCATAAGAACCCTTTATGAGCGGGGCACAATAATCGATCCGGTGCGTATGCCAAGGCGTTCCGATGGTGCATACCCTGCGAAACTGTGCTGGGATGCGGGTTTTTTCCAGTTCGGGGAAAGCTTCTTCGATGGTTTTCCCTATAAACAGGTCGAGGTCCGTTTTAAGAATGGATTTAGCCGCGGCATTGCAACCTGTCAGAACCAGTTTGTCGTTGGGGTAAAGATGATAGAGCAATACCCCCATGGGAGAAAAGTGCACTATATTGCGAAAGCTTTCTTCGCTTTTTCGTAACGCTTCTTCCGCCTCCAGGCGTTGACGCAAATGGCCCAGGAGCAGTAGCGCAATTCCTCCTCCCAAAAGCAGGAGTGAAGTGATGATCAATATGACGGAGCGGTATTCCTGAAAAAAGGAAACGGGGCGGTACAGAACGACGCTGTCGGGCGGCAACTTGTGCAAAGGGAGGTTGAAACGCTGCAATTGCCGGTAATCGAACATATAGCGGTTGGGATTTTCCCGTTGCACCGGCAGGCTGGCGACGGGCGCACCGCCGAGGATTTCAAGAACCATTCCGGCAGCTATGCGTCCTTGCTCGACATGGTTGACAAGCTTGCCGCCGACAATCCCTTCGCCCATGCCGTGATAATAGAGATGATACAGGGGGCGCGACAGGTGCCCGGCAATGAATGCCAGGCTCTCTTTAAAACTCAAACTGCGGCCGTCGCGGTCGTGATAGGCCGAAAGCAGCAAGACGGTTTGGTTCTGTCCAAGAGCGGCAAGTTGCCGACCGAATTCCTCGAAGGACAGGTCGGCCAGGGAGAGGTGGGTCAGGTCTATATCGGGAAGCGCCTGCTGCATGTTGTAAAAAGTCTGCAGATCGGCCTGGCCGGTAGGTGTGTTGTCGGCAATCGCAACAATGGATGTGGCCTTTGGGTGCAGTGCGGCCATCAGTTCGAGGGTTTCCCGCATGGAAACCTTTTCCAGGGTGCCGGTGACCCAAGGGTTGGAATCTTGATCCAGGGCCAGGGCGGAATCGTTCAATCCGAGAAACACAACAGGCAGATTATTGAACAGACCGTACTGCTCGGTCAGGGCGAATTTGAGAGCATTGTCGTCGCCAGTGACGATCGCATCGTAGGGCGGGAGATGGGAGAGCTTGTAGGTCAGCAATTGCCGGAAATTGGCCAGATTCTCCTGCGAAACAAACCGCTTGGTGTCCATGAATTCGATATCGAGCATGACCTGCTCGTGCAGAAAAACTTCGGACAATCCTTCGACCTGTTGAAAAAAAGTTGGAAACCCGGGATGGTAGGAACTGATAAAAAGGACACGGTGTTGCCGGGCGAAGGCCGGATTTGGCAAACAGTTAAGCAGCACCGTCACGACCGCCAGAAAAATCATAAATCGTGAAAAAACCTTGAAATGCATACAAACCCTCAAAAACTGTTGTGCCTGTTTTTCTGGCCGAAATGAGGTTGCGCCGGGAGATATCAAGAATTGGGATCGTTTATTTTTAAGTGCGCAAAATAAATTCTTTTATGTCGGGGTGGTGCCCATGCAAAACGGAAGATGCTTGTTGCTCTTCGGACCTGTGCCTCCCGTGAACCACTGAAGGATTGGAAAAGTTGTTCGGAATTTTGACGACTCGAATCTTTCGAAATGTCCGGATTGAACCCGATAGCCTAAATCATACCAGACTGTCCGGCATTTGGGGAGGCCCCGAAGGTGATCCGCAGCTACAGGAGAAAACAAAACGCCGATATATAAAAGTTCGCATGACGGTTGGTGCATAAATTGAGTCGGGAAGGCTGCGAGGCGCGAAATTTATCCGTTTTTCAGGGTATTATTGCATGGTTTGAGAGTCGAACCCTAACAAGTAGAATATGGTGCGAACCGACACCGGCGGGAAGGAAGGACTAAGTATAAAAATTTAACTTTTATAAAAAGGTGTTTTAGCCTAAATTTGCCCGAGAAGTGGTCGAAAAGAAAGAGGTGGAAAATGTTTGTTGAGACATAGGGCTGACCGGTGGTTTATGCACTTTATGGGAGGTTTTGAGACGATATGGCTAATGAAGACAAGGTTTTATCCGTAGGGATTGTCGGCGGCGGTCGCGGTGGGCTCGAAATGCTGAAAATTTTTGCCGACAGCGATAAGGTACGGGTCGCGTTCCTGGTCGACAGGGATCCGCAAGCGATTGCCGTAACTTCTGCCAAGGAGCGTAATATAGAAACTCCGGACGATCTGGTTGCGGCTATGCAGCAATATCGCACCGATTTCATCATCGAGGCCACTGGGTCTGCGAAGGTTTTGGAGTTGCTGCGGCAAAACCATCGGGAAGGGACGGAAATCCTGAGCAGCCAGGCGGCCCTGATGTTTTATACGGTGGTACATGAAGGGCGCCGTAAGCTCAACAGTGATATTTTCGGTAAGATAAGCCATATCGGCGAAGAGATCGTCGGCAGCACCGCATCGGTTAAGAAGGCCCTTGCGGCCATTACCCAGGTGGCATTCAACCTGGAGATGTTGTCCATCAACGCAGCCATCGAGGCGGCGCGGGCGGGGGTGCACGGAAGAAGTTTCGCGGTTGTGGCCGAAGAAGTAAAGACGACTGCGGGCCAGGCCAAAAGCCTTCTGGCGAGTATCGAAGCGGTCAACAACAACAACGTCGTCATGTCAGAAGAACTGGAAGAGCTGCTCAACCAGCTGCATTGAGAGCCGGCAATTTTCGGTGCCATTCTGCTTGACCTCGCCATGAGTCAGCAGGGCGAAGTCGCCGCCGCTGGCGATGTTGTCATGATTGTACGGGAGCCGTGTTCGATCCCGGTTCCGCTTCGCTGCAGCCGGCGCATGACGGTAGTCAAAAAATAACCGCTTCGTTTCCGTGTCAGGCGTGTTAAATTATCAGGAAACGTCAATATCTTTGCATTTCAACCAGAACCCTACGAAAGGAATCGGTATGGAGAAGGAAGATTTCATTCTTTTCAGCGGTGGCGCTACTGGAGCAGAAGCGGCCTTTGGCGAAAATGCCGAGCGTTACGGCATCGAAGAAGTCAATTTTACCTTCGAAGGACATGGCCGGGTGCGGGAGCGGGGATTGCGGTTTCTGAATCACGAGGAGCTCAAACACGGAGATGTAAGCTTGGAGTACGTTTCGCGTCTGATGAATCGCCGTTACACCGACAGTCTCAAGATACGCAAGATCCTGCAAAGTATCTGGTACCAGGTGAACCATGCCCAGGAAATTTTTGTGGTGGGGGAAATCCTGGATGACAAGACGGTCAAAGGGGGAACCGGATGGGGTGCCGAATTTGCGAAGTTGTGCAACAAGCCGTTATACGTTTTCGACCAGAAAAAAAATGCCTGGTTTCGCTGGTCGCATATGGAGTGGGTCGAAAGTCCTGCGGGGGATGAACCTGTCATCAGTCATGTCCATTTCGCAGGCACGGGCACCCGTTTTCTTGAAGATAATGGCAAACAGGCTGTCGACGCCCTGTTTGCCCGATCGTTTGGTTAGGTTTTTCCTGACCTCCCCTATACCAAAAGCGTTTCTATGAAAAAAGATCCCGGTGCGACGCTGCAAGGCATATGCGTACCGGGATCTTTTATGGACTAGGCACGCAATCTGCTTATGTCAAGGATTGCGCCGACAGGCCGGGCTTTCGATAATTAAGGTGTCGGATCTTTTGTGCGGCTACAATAAACTGGCCAGGCAGACGTCATATTTGTTAGAGTTGTTATCGGTTTAAAGAACATTATTCGCCTTTCGACGTGCCGGGGGCGATGTCTCGGAAAGTTTGTCCAGCATGGAAACCGACAACCTTCTCAAGTTGATCGAACGGATAGAGCCGGGCCTTGTACTGTTCGACAATGCATTCAATGTGAAATATATCAACCAGTCGCTGCTGCTGATATTTCCCCAGATTTCCAAAGATGAGCTGTTTCGCAGCAATCTGTTGCAACTGCATGAGGAGCAGCCCCGCAAGCAGATTCGGGAGGTCTTGCGCCTGATGAAAGATGCCTCCCGCCCCGTTTCCTTCACCATCCGTCACATGGGGCGCGACCGTCGCGAGCGTTTCCTGTTTCTGAAACTCATGCCGTTGTTCGATGACAGCCTGCAAGATGCCCTCAACGGTTGTCTGGTCTATGATATCACTCCCTTTATTACCACCGGACAGCGAGCCCTGATGAAAATACCGGTGTCGACCGCTAACGGCATCAACCTGATCGATCCTTCCGACATTATCTATGTCAAAGCGGAAAACATTTACAGTCGTATATACACCGCGAGAGGAGATTTTTTCTGCGACCTTTCCCTGGGGGTGATCGAGGAAGGTTTGTCCGACCAACAGTTTATCCGCATTCATCGCAGCTATATCATCAATATCGGCAAGGTCGATAAAATCGATCGGGACGCCCAGACTCTGGCGGTTATCATGAGAGGCGACCAGGCCCGTTTGCCCGTCAGTCGCAGCCGGGCGAAGAAATTCCTGCAACAGATCGGACTTCGTTAATCTATTCCTTTCGCAGTTACCGGCAACCGTTCACCAAAACATTTCACCGTTAACCAGCTTTGCATTGCCCCCTTCGCCATCCCTTCATTAGGATATCGCCCAAGCTTGCGCGTTTTTTCCATCATATAAGATGGCCTCGCAAAAATTCGCTGACGGCTGCTATGCTGCAAATGCCTCGCTGTTTCGATGTGCGTAAATACGCCTTATTGTTCGGTAATTGCGCGCCCTGCATTTGGCGCTTTTTGCTTAGCCAGCCCATTTGATGTTTTTGGCGACAGAATCCAAGATATGAACCGATAAGGAGTCAACATGGGGACCAGACCTGACCATCGCAGTGTCGATCCGGCGGCTGCGGCAATGCTGAAGATTTCCGATCGTGAAGGTTTCGATACGGCCTGGATGCGTCTGGAGGCGCAGCAGCCGCAGTGCGGCTACGGCCAGCTCGGAACCTGCTGTCGCAACTGCAGCATGGGACCATGCCGCATCGATCCTCTGGAAGAGGGGCCGCGGCGCGGGGTGTGCGGCGCCAATGCCGATACCATGGTGGCGCGCAACCTGGCGCGCATGGCGGCGGCCGGCGCCTCGGCTCATTCCGATCACGGCCGCAAGGTGGCCCTGCTCCTAAAGGAGGTCGCGTCGGGGCGCAACACCGACTACACCATCATCAATCCCGACAAATTGCTGGCGGTGGCCGGTCGCCTCGGTATCCCCACCGAAGGACGCGATGTCCCGTCCGTCGCCGGCGATGTCGCCGATGCTGCCATTGCCTGCTTCGGTGCCCAGGGTGAGGAAACCATACCTTTCGCCACGGCTTACATGCCGCAAAAACGCCAGGAATTGCTCAAGGCCCTCGAAGGAACCCTTGCCGAGTTGACCGGAGCGCGCATCGGTCTGATGCCGCGTGGCATCGATCGCGAAGTGGTCGATATCATGCACCGTACTCATTTCGGATGCGACGCCGACCCCCTGTCCCTGGTAGCCCAGACCTTGCGCTGTTCCTTCGGCGACGGCTGGGGCGGCTCGCTGATCGCCACCGAATGCCAGGACATCCTGTTCGGTTCGCCGACGGTGCGCACCATCAAGGCCAACCTCGGCGTGCTCGATCCGGAAATGGTCAACGTCCTGGTGCACGGTCACGAGCCTGTACTGTCGGAAAAGGTCGTGGAGTGGGCCCGTTCCCCCGAGATGGCCGAAGCCGCCAAGGCGGTTGGCGCCAAGGGGGTCAATGTCGCCGGCCTGTGCTGTACCGGCAACGAAATTCTCATGCGCCAGGGGGTCAATGTCGCCGGCAACCTGCTGCACAGCGAACTGGCCATTATGACCGGCGCGGTGGAGGCGATGGTGGTCGACGTGCAGTGCATCATGCCGTCCCTGGCCGACCTGTCCTCCTGTTTCCACACCCGTTTCATCACCACCAGTGAGCAGACCAATATTCCGGGAGCGCTGCATATCCAGTTCGAAGAGTGCGATGCCAACGCCATCGCCAAACGCATCATTCAGACCGCCATCGAGGCCTTTCCCGGCCGCAACGCCGCCAAAGTCTATATCCCGCAGGAGACCCAAGAAGCCATGGTGGGATTCAGCGTTGAACAGGTTCTGGCAGCCCTGGGCGGAACCCCCGATCCGCTGGTGGAGGTGATCGCCAACGGCACCATCAAGGGGGTGGTTGGCATTGTCGGCTGCAACAATGCCAAGGTGCAGCAGGACTTTTTCCACCTGTCGCTGACCCGCGAGCTGCTCAAGCGCGATATTCTGGTGCTCGGCACCGGTTGCTGGGCCATCGCCGCAGCCAAGGCCGGTCTGATGAACCTTGGCGCTCAACAACTGGCCGGTCCGGGGCTGAAGGCGGTCTGCGAGCAGCTCGGCATACCGCCGGTGCTGCACATGGGCTCCTGCGTCGACTGTTCGCGCATGCTGGTGCTGACCGGCGCCCTGGCCGATCATCTCGGCGTCGATACCGCCGCCCTGCCGGTGGTCGGCTCGGCGCCGGAATGGACCACCGAAAAAGCCGTCGCCATCGGCTCCTACTTCGTCGGCAGCGGCCTGCCGGTGCATCTGTGGCCGGTACCGCCGATTCTCGGCTCGCCGGCGGTAACCAAGATCCTCACCGAATCGGCCAAGGATCTGCTCGGCGGCTATTTCTTCGTTGAAGAAGATCCGGTTGCAACCGCCGACCGCATGGAATCGATCATCATGGAGAAACGCGTCGGCCTGGGTCTGGAAAAGGAGGAGACATGCAGCAAGTAAACGGTTTTCGGGTCGTGATCACCGGCAAGGGCGGAGTCGGCAAAACCACCCTCACCAGCTGCCTGGCGCGCATGCTGGGGCAGCGCGGCGTCAAGGTGCTGGCGGCCGACGAGGATCCGCAGATGAATCTGCCTTACGCCCTCGGTATGCCGCCGCAGCAGGCGGCCGCCATCGTGCCGTTGAGTCAGAATCCCGATTATATCGAGGAGAAGACCGGAGCGCGGCCGGGGAAATCCTTCGGGGCGCTGTTCCGCCTCAATCCGGTGGTCGACGATGTGGTCGCGCGCTTCGGCGTGCATGTTGACGACAACCTCGACCTGCTGGTCATGGGGACCGTGGTTCAGGCGGCGGCCGGATGCCTCTGTTCTGAGAACGTGCTGCTCGATTCGGTGCTCAACTACCTGGCCCTGCGTGATGAGGAAGCCATTCTCCTCGATACCCAGGCCGGTGTGGAACATTTCGGTCGTGCCCTGGCCAAGGGATTTTCCCAGTGCCTGGTGGTCAGCGATCTGTCCTTCAACGCCCTGGCCGTGGCCCGCCACGCTGCCGAACTGGCCCGCGAACTCGGCATCGCCCGCATCCACCTGGTGGTCAATCGCTATCGGGACGAAGTGCGGGACAAGTTGCAGCGTTTCGCCGAGGCGACCGGTACCAATACGGACCGGTTGTTCGATGTTATCCACACCCTGCCAGGAGAGTCGCGTTTCGAAGATCTGGAGCCGGACGTGACCCGCATCCTCGGCCAGGAAAGCGCCTATGTGGCCGCACTGGAAAGCCTCGCCGACGATATGCTGGCTTTCGAGCGACAGAGGCAGGACCTGTCTGCGGCGGACTTGAAGCAGGAGGGGAGCGAAGGATGAAAAAGATCTTTGTCGATTATCGCAAATGTGTGGCCTGCAAATCGTGTGAAACGGCCTGCGCCGTCGCCCATCATCCCGGCGGCAGCCTCTTTGCACTGGTCGGCGATAGTCGGACCCAGGTCAACGTGCGGGTGCTTGGCGTGGAGCACGAAGCCTTTCCGGTTTCCTGCCGGCACTGCGATCCGGCCGCCTGTCTGAGCGCCTGTCCGGCGGGAGCCATTTCCCGCGATCCGGAAACCGGCGCGGTAGTGCAGACTCCGGAAAAATGTCAGGCTTGCGCCATGTGTGCCATGGTGTGTCCCTTCGATGCCATCTCTTTCAAGCATATCCATCGGGCCTTGCCGGGGCGTGAAGTGGCCTATAAATGCGATCTCTGCCATGAGCGCCTGATCCGGGGAGAGGAACCGGCCTGCGTGCAGGCTTGTCATACCGGTGCATTGGTGTTTCAGGAGAGCGAACCGCAGCGGGAAAAGCGCGCCGCGGCGAGCCTCAAGGTCTATCTCCTCGGAGAGGGAGGCGAACCGCCCCTGTTTTCGATGTACCGCGAATTGCGCCGTAGGGCCTTTGCCCGGCGCAGGATGGAAGAGCCATGAAGATCGTGACCGTCGGAACCGGCATGGCCGCGGCGGAATTCGTCCAGCAATTGCGGTTGGGCGGCTTCAGCGGCGACATCGTCATGTACAGTGAAGAGCCTCATGCGCCTTATTCCCCCTGCGTGATTCCTTACCTGTTGGCCGGAGAACCGCCGGACAATGTGTACTGGAAGGGGCGTGATTTTTATGAGCGTTACCGGGTTGCGGCCCGTCTCGGCGAAAAGGTGGAGGAGATCGATCGCGAGGCGGGAAAGCTGCGCACCGTCGCCGGGAGGGTCGAAACATACGATCGGCTGTTTTACGCCGCCGGCAGCCGCAGTTGGTTTCCCCGTCCGGAATGGCTGGAGGTCGAAGGCGTGTTCGGCTTCAAGACCCTCTCCGACATGCAGGCCATCGACGGCTATATTCGCAACCATGAGGTGCAGCGGGCCGTGGTGGTCGGCGGAGGCTTTATCGGTATCGATGCGGCCCTGGCCTTGCGCCATCGCGGTCTGCAGGTCAGCCTGGTGCATTGCCATGACCGGCTTCTGGAGCGCATGACCGATGCCGACGCCGGCCGTTTCGCTACCGCCAGGCTGAAAGAGCGCAGCGGCATCGCTTTTTATATGCAGGCCGAGGTCGAGGCGCTGGATACCGACCACGGGCAACTGCAACGCGCCTGGCTGCACAACGGCACCGCCATCGAGGCGCCCCTGTTGATCGTCGCAACCGGCTTTGTACCCAATTCCGGTCCCCTGACCAGCGACCAGCGTGGCGTGACCGTTGGCGACGATCTGCTCGCCGATCCGCGCATTCTGGCGGCCGGTGACGTGGCCGTCACCCGGCATGCCCTGGGCGGACCGGACGGGCTTTACGCCACGGCACCCAACGCCATCGCCCAGGCGCGGGTGGCGGCAGCCAACGTGCTGGGCAGCCGTGAAGTTTATGCCGGGTCCCTAAATGCCAACGTGCTGCGCAAGCATATCGATTTTCCGGTCATCTCGGCCGGGCAGTTCGAGGGGGAGCCGGTTACCTTCACCGATGGTCGCCTGTTTCGGCGCGTTTATTTGCGGGATGGGCGGATCAAAGGCTATATTCTGGCGGGTGATACCCGGCTGTCGGGTTATATTTACAATCTCTACGTTTCCCGCGAGGCCGTTGCCGGAAAGATTGCAGCGATTCTTGCCGATACGCGGGGAGAAAGTTATTACCGATCCCTCATGGAGCTGGCACCAGCGGCCATCAGCTGTTAGAATTTGATGGCGTCGCAAAAACTCGCCAACTGCTGCGTTGCTGCGATTGCCTCGCTGCTTCGACGTACGTAAGTACGCCTCATTGCTCGACAATCGCGCGCCTTGCATTTGGCGCTTTTTGCTTGGCCATCCCATTTGATGTTTTTTTGCGAAAGCATCATCAAAGGGTTTGCAAGAAAAGCTTTGAAACACAATTCTTTTTCAGAAAATGTTTTAAAATAAAAACAAGGGTGGAGCCGGCACGGATTTGGTGTCGATGATACCAAGGATGATTCAAGTGCTTCTGCATCGACCGTATGCGCAGGGGATAAGATGAAAAGACTGATTCTTGAAATTTCAAGTAAGGGTCATTATTTCAAGCCTGCCCATTATGTCATCCTCGATCTAAATGAAGAGATGATCGAAGAAGTAAAAAAATTGTCTGAAAAAGCCAGGAGATGTGAATTTCTCGAGACCTCAATTTCTCTTTCCTGCAGCGCGGCAAATTTGGATTATAATGCAGCTCTCGACAACGGAAAGGTCGCCATGAAAGAGTATGCGGGATGGATGGATTCGGTTCACCTCCATGTTGCCCGGGACAGTTTTCTCGTGACGGGGTTTTATGGGTATTCCGACGTAAGTTGGAAAACCGGTTTGGTGCCGATTTCAGTTCTCGACGAAGAAGGCGTATATGACATGAGGTAGGACAATGCCTTCGGACTTCTCTGCTGAAGTTCGGTTCAAGCCGGAACAAGCTAAGGAGATTTGCGCCGTACCTGACTCTGAATGGTCTTTTCTCCACGCTCGCTTGGGCGGTTCGTTCGGTATGTTTTTCTGAAGTATCCGGATGGGGCAGGCAAAAATCTGGATGGAGTTCAGTCGATCTTTTAAAATAAGAGAGGATCGACACTTGCCTTCTCGGGTATCGATTATAAGCTTTTCTTGAAACTCCTATCGGTAGTCGGATTTCATCAGGCCGTTTTCCCGGAAAGGATTCAATCCATAGTCGGCAGAATTAGAGTGGACTCGAACGTGCATGGCGGAGGTGGCCAGAAGGACATGCCTGGGGCAACGATGTCCTTGAGAAAATTTCAGAATTGCATCGGGTTTTGCAGGACATGCCGATTCCGCGAACCAATCTTATCGATAAGCAGGGTAAGAGGTCAGCATTAAATCGTAAGATCAACAATTCCAGCCTGAAGAACGTGGCAGAATGGTCCGCACAATGTGGAAGGCAAGCACCATAACAGTCAACACAGCAAAGGAGGTAATCTAATGGGCACACATTATATCATTGACGATTGTGTGGCATGCGGGGCATGTGAACCGGTTTGTCCCGTGAGCGCTATCAGTGAAGATGATCCAATCTACATTATTGACAAGGAAACATGCACCGATTGCGGAGCATGCGATGATGTTTGTCCGGTCGATGCGATCAAGTGGGAAAAGACTGCCGACTAACTTCAAAGTCAATCGGGATAGTCGTTTTTTCTGTACCGAAATGCTTGATAAAAGAGGGAGTGAATCTATGAATACAAAAGGTTCACTCCTTTTTTTCGATCCTTTTTGGGGCACGGCTTGCGGTATCCGACCTGGGCCTTGATGCCGGGCAACTTCGTAAGCGGAATAGCCGCATTCCGTGACTTGCTTGACGGCTTCGATCTTGAACTCTTCGGTGTAACGTGTGCTGCTCATGGGCCTCTCCTGAAGTCTGATTTTTTATACCTCAGGAGTGTTTACCAAGCCAGGGGCGATTCACCGCCCTTCACCGTCATCAACGGGTTGCCGGGGAATATACTTGCCTTTTGTTCAAGAGCATGCTAGAAACCGGGTTCGCATTATCAGCGCTCGCCTTCCGCCCGGTTCGCGGCGGCAGACGGGTCCCGGGGGCCGCTGGCAGACTTCAGTCTCCCGACTTTTCATTGGCATCGAAGCGGCTCCGGCCGCTTTTTTTTGCATACGGAGTTCGCCATGACAAGTTTCTACATGATGTTGCTCGCCAGCTACCTGATCGGTGCTATTCCGACAGGTGTCGTGCTTACTCGTCTGGTCGGCGCCAGCGATATCCGCAGTTCGGGGAGCGGCAACATCGGCGCAACCAACGTATATCGCGTTGCCGGCAAAAAGCTCGGCGTCATGACTTTGATAGGTGATGCGCTAAAGGGAGCCATACCGGTGCTGGTCGCCCTAAAACTCCTCGCGTTCACCGATGCACAGGTAGGAGCGGTGGCCGCCGCGGCATTTATCGGACACTGCTACCCCGTATATCTTGGATTCAGAGGCGGTAAAGGGGTAGCTACGGCTTTGGGCATATTCCTGGTGCTGTCTCCGCTGTCCGTGCTTGGAGCCTTCGCGATTTTCGCCCTGTTGCTGTGGAAATGGCGCTTTGTATCTCTTGGATCCATCAGCGCTGCCGCTGCCATTCCGGTTCTGGTATACTTCATAGAAGACAATCCGGCCATGGTTGGAACCACCCTGTTTATCAGCCTGGTTGTCATCTTACGCCATCACCAGAATATCCGGCGCCTGCTTGACGGCACAGAAAACCGTTTCAAAGCCTGATCCCCGGCGCACTATGATCCCCGGCAGTCTGCCGGCCACAGCGATTTCGGAAAATGATGAAAATTCGTTCTCTGTTTTTGTATAGTTCGGCCTTGGTCCTGGCGATATGCCTGGTCTTCGGTCTGCCCTTTGGGCTGTTTGTCATGCGCCCCGTGTTGCCGCAACAGCCCACTATCATATCCATTCAACCCGGACAGTCGTTCACCCATATCGCCGAAACGCTGGAGCGTGAAGGCGTAGTAAGCAGCGCGTTCAATTTCAGAATCCTTGCGACTCTGAAGGGTGCCTCCCGACAGGTCCAGGCCGGCGACTTCAACTTTGCCGCCGCAACCCGCCCCGGCCAGGTACTCGATCGACTCGTTTCCGGCGACACCCTGAGACTGCAAGTTACCCTCCCGGAAGGCCTGACCATCACTCAGATAGCCGAACGCCTTGCGGAGGCGGGTTATACCGACTGCCAGGAATTCCAGCGACTGGCAACGGACCGGGAATTTACACAAAGCCTCGGCGTGGATGCGCCGACACTGGAAGGCTACCTGTTTCCGGAAACCTACCGTTTCGGCGCCAAACTGCCCAGCCGCCATCTGTTGCGTTTCATGGTCGATCAGTTCAACAAGCACCTGGTGCAGAAGTGGCTCGATTCGGCAAATAAGCTCGGTCTCGACCTGCACCAACTAGTGACGCTGGCATCCATTATTCAAAAGGAAACCGCCCGCACTTCGGAAATGCCGATTATCGCAGCCGTGTTTCATAACCGCCTGAAGCGCAACATGCGCCTGCAGGCAGATCCAACCGTTATTTACGGTATTGAGAACTTCAACGGCAACCTGACGCGCCATGACCTGCACACCCATACTCCATACAATACCTACACCCAGCGAGGGCTGCCCGCCGGTCCCATCGCCAACCCCGGCGCCAAAGCCCTGCGCGCCGCCGCCAACCCGGCTGATGTGCCTTACCTTTATTTCGTTTCCAAGGGGAACGGAAGCCACAAATTTTCCCGCACCCTGCGGGAGCATAATGCCGCGGTTAGACGCTATCAACTGCGCCATGTGGCCCAGGTTGAAAAAAACCAGAATGAACAATCGAGCGATACAGCCGCTCCCGAATCCGACACGGCCGACTGATCCTTCTCTGCCCCCAGGCTCTTCAGCAGGGAGTTTCCGGCATATGCACGAACCTCCCTCAGGCACCGGAATGAAGAGTGCTACTCACCATCGTCAGCATCCTGCTTACCGGAACTTGCATGGATTTCCGGTTTATTTCGGGGCATCTGCGAAGAAATAATGCGGTCTCGACCGCTCGAAGAAGTGCAGACCATGAAAACCGAACAAAGACAAAAGGGGAACGGCTCATCCGTTCCCCCTTGTTTTATCATGCAATATGTCGAAAGGGTATTTCCCCAACAGCCCCTTTACCGCCTGCAGCACATCGGAAGGCAACACCACCATTTTCGCGTTGTTTGACGCGGAGAGATCACGCAGCCAGGATCGGTTAGATCCAGAATCAGCTGCTGGGGTTAACCGCTCCGGGCCCTAGATTTTATTGATGAAGACTTCGCGCGGCCGACTGGTGCCGTCGGACGGTCCGACGATACCGTCCTGTTCCATTTTCTCGATCATGCGGGCGGCACGATTATAGCCGACGCGCAACCGCCTCTGCAGCATGGAGATGGATGCCTGCCGCGTCTCCGCGACCATCGCCAGGGCCTCGTCCCACTTCTCGTCCAGCTCCTCGTCTTCTCCGCCTCCTGCTTCGCTGCCGGAAGGTGCCTCCAGAATCGAGGAATCGTATTCCGGCTGACCATGTTTGGACAGGAAGTCGACCACCTGCTTGACCTCGTTTTCGGAGACAAAGGCGCCGTGAACACGCTGCAGAGCACCGGTGCCGGGAGGCAAAAACAACATATCCCCCATGCCGAGGAGATTTTCCGCCCCCATCTGGTCGAGAATGGTCCGCGAATCGATACGGGAAAAAACCTTGAAGGAAATGCGGGTCGGCAGGTTGGCCTTGATCAGGCCGGTAATGACATCGACGCTCGGACGCTGGGTAGCGAGAATGAGATGGATGCCTGCGGCACGCGCCATCTGTGCCAGGCGGGCAATCGATTCCTCGATTTCGCGTCCGGCCACCATCATGAGATCCGCAAGTTCATCGACAATCACCACAATACGCGGCAGATGTCCGTGATCGAGCACTTCGCCATCGGCGACGACTTCTGTGGCATCCGCCTGTTCGCCATCCGCAGCCGTTTCCACCGGCGGAGGCGCAGGCTGCCTGGCTTCTTTCTGCAGCCGCTTGTTGTAACCATCGACATCGCGCACCCCCTTGTCGGCCATGAGGCGGTAGCGCCGCTCCATTTCACGTACGGCCCAGGCAAAAGCCAGGGCGGCCTTTTTGGGATTGGTTACCACCGGCAACAAAAGATGCGGGATGCCCTCGTAGATGGAAAGTTCCAGCATTTTGGGGTCGATGAGAATAATCCGCACGTCTTCCGGCGAGGCGCAGTACAGCAACGACAGAATCATGGTGTTGACGGATACCGACTTACCGCTTCCGGTAGCACCGGCCACCAGCAGATGGGGCATTTTGGCCAAATCGGAAACCACCGTATTGCCGAAGATGTCCTTGCCCAGAGCCATGGGCAGCCGGCCACCGAACTTCTGGAATTTATCCGTGGTCAGGATGTCTTTGAGATAAACGGTCTCCCGTTCCTTGTTGGGGATCTCTATGCCGACCACCGGACGACCCGGGATGGGGGCCACGATGCGGATAGCGATGGCCGACAAAGCCATGGCCAGGTCGTCTGCCAATCCGGCGATCTTGTTGACCTTGACCCCCGGCGCCGGCGCGAATTCGTACATGGTGACGACCGGTCCCGGCTTGACTTCGGTCACATCTCCGTCCACGCCGAAATCCTTGAGTTTTTTCTCGAGGATGCGGGCATTCATTGCCAGGGCCTCACGATCGACCGGCAAGGGACCTTCGCCTTCATGATTGAGAAGACTAAGGGAAGGACGCTGATAATCGCCGCTGCACTCGATAAAATCGAAAGATTCCTGCACCGGCTTCTCCGAACGTTTCGGCTTCTTTTTTGCCGAAACGGCAGAGGCCTTCTTTGCCGCGATTACAGGTTTGTCTGCAATATGGGCTTTCTTTTTTCGGGACGCTTCCTTGCGCGCCGCCCGCTGCTGCTGGCGATTTTCCAGAAAGACACCCCAGCGCATCAGCGCACGATCGAGCATCATCACCAACGAGAACCGTACCGCCAGCATCAGGGATACGAGCAGCATCACCACCAGCAGAATCACCGACCCTGCGGTATTCAACCCGGAAGACAGAAGATTGGCCAACACCCGGCCGATCAGTCCTCCGGCTTCGCCGATCGGTTCCCCAAACCACGATGCCCCATGGAATTTCAAGGCGATCAGCCCGTCGAGGGACAGCAACATGCAGAAAAAAGCCGCTGCCCGCAACGGCCGGAAGCGAATCTGTTTGCTGGCGAAATAGTGCCAGGCCAGGCCAAGAGCGCCCAACGGCAGCAACAAGGCCGCGACCCCGAATCCCTGATAAAGCAGATCGGCCAGATAGGAACCGATGACTCCGGCCAGATTGCGGATACCGGATCCGTCAGCGGCATTGTTAAAAGAGGGATCTCCGCTGTGAAAGGAAACGAGCGCGAGCAACAGAAATAAGCCCGCAGCCAACCAGAACAGCCCCAACAGCTCCTGCTTGAACCGATCTTTGAATGTCACAGCCGGTGTTTTTGTCTGTTCCTTACTCATGATGTTCCTCTGGTGAAGCACGCAGGGGATGCCTTCCAGAATCCCCCCGTCGGGTTCGACTCCTCTGCCGGGTTCCCGTGGTTATCAGAGGGATATGGCAAAAAACACCCCCCCCATAAACCAGCAATACAGGGCGAAGGCATACAGGCGACGACGCCTCACTATTCCCATCAACATGTGGATGGAAGCCAGGCCGCTCAAAAAGGCCATGGCGGTACCGATAACATAGACAGATATATCGGTAACGGTCCCCGCAGGCCATTCCAGAAGGGAAATCAGCGTCGCCCCGAGAACTGCCGGCAAAGCCATCAAAAAGGAAAAGCGCGCGGCGGTTTCACCGGAAACGCCTTGAAATAAAAGGGCGGAAATGGTCGATCCCGAGCGGGAGATACCCGGCATGATGGCTCCGGCCTGGGCGACTCCGGCGATCAGGGCATCCATAGACCGCATTTTCTTGTCTTGGGTTACCTTGTGTCGATAACGCTCGGAAAAATACAGCAAACCTCCGGTGACCAGCAACATCATCGATACCATGGTCAGGTTGTGGAACACGCCGACAAAAAAATCCTTGAAAGTCAGGCCGATGATGGCCGTAGGAATACTGGCAAGGATAAGCAACCGCAACAGACGCCGGTAATGGCGGGCCTCCTTGTGCGGCCGGAAGTAGGCCAGGGCCAGGTTACGGCAATCGTAGCGGAAATAAACCAGCACAGCTGCCATGGTTCCGGCATGCAGCAACACATCGAACAGCACCCCGGGCTGGTCGAAGCCGGGCAGAAAATGCTGGGCGATAACCAGATGCCCGCTGGAGGAAACGGGCAGAAATTCCGTCAGTCCCTGCAACAGGCCTAATACAATAGCATGCAAAAGGTTCATTGGCACTCTCTATTTTTCTGTGTCTGTACTGTCGGGGACTCCGACGCTACTGTTCAAGAATGATCGGCAGGATCAAAGGACGCCGCTCAACGGTTCGATTGAAAAAACGCCGCAGGCTTTTGCGCACCTCGACCTCGAGGGTTTCCTGTTCGCCGACCGTTTCCGGAGCGATATCGGCAAGGGCTTCACAGAGTTTCTGGCGGGCGGCATCCAGAAGATCGGTCTCTTCTTCGGCAACGAAACCGCGGGTCAACAGTTCCGGACCGTATAGAATTCTGCCATCCGATGCGCCGACGGTAAGCAGCACCACCACCAGTCCGTGATTCGCCACATGCCGTCGATCGCGCAGCTCCATGTGTCCCACATCGCCGACACCGCGACCATCGACAAGTATGCGGCCGGTTTCCAGACGAGGTTCGCGAACCAGACCGGCCGAGGAGACAACCAGCGGACAACCGTTTTCAAGCACCGTGACGCGCTCCCTGGCCAAGCCCATGGCATAAGCCAACTCGGCATGCTTGATCAGATGCCGGTATTCGCCGTGAATCGGCACGAAATAATCGGGACGCACCAACGACAAGACCATCTTGAGTTCTTCCTGGCTGGCATGTCCCGAAACATGCACCTCGCTGGTGGTCTCGTAAAACACTTCCGCTCCGCGGCGATAAAGATGGTTGATCAGGCGGTTGATGGCTTTTTCGTTCCCGGGAATAAATTTGGAAGACAGAATAACCGTATCTCCCTGTTCCAGGGGCAACGGCTTGAACTCGTCCATGGCCATACGCACCAGAGAACTTTGCGCCTCGCCCTGGCTTCCCGTGGTCAGCATGGCGACCCGGTGCCTTGGGAGATTACGTGCCTCGCGCACATCGATCAGCACGTCATCTGGAATATTCAGGTAACCGAGCTCCCGCGCAATGCGGGTGTTGGCCTCCATGCTGCGTCCCGTGATGACCACCTTGCGTCCGCAATCGGCAGCAGCCTGCACCACCTGCTGGATGCGATGAATATTGGAGGAAAAGGTCGCCACCACAACCTTGCCCCGGGCCTGTGGCATAATCTCGGCAAAAGCCGTGCCGACCTCGCGTTCCGACAGGGTAAAGCCTTTCTTTTCCACATTGGTGCTGTCGGATAGCAGCAGCAGGACCCCTTCTTCACCGTAAGCCGCGAGCCTTACCAGATCGGTGGGCTGATCGTCGACGGGGGTCTGATCGAGTTTGAAATCCCCGGTATGCACAACCCAGCCCGATTCGGTGCGAATGGCGACACCGAGACCGTCGACAATGGAGTGGGCCACGCGAAACAGTTCGAGGTGAAACGGCCCGAGATCAAGCGCCTGCCGCGGAGCCACCTCGACAAGCTCGGCCCTGTGGAGAAGCTCGTGTTCCGCCAGGCGATGCCGCAGCAACCCAAGGGTCAGCGGCGACCCATAGACGCTTGGAAAACTGAGTTTTTTCAGTAAAAAGGGCACCGCACCGATATGGTCCTCATGACCATGTGTGAGCACCAGTCCGCGAATGCGGTCACTGCATCCTTCCAGACAGGAAATGTCGGGGATGACCAGGTCGATACCGGGCATGTGCGGCTCGGGGAACATCAATCCGCAGTCGATGATCAGCAACTCCCCGCGATACTCCACCGCCATCATGTTCAAGCCGATTTCACCCAGCCCGCCCAAGGGCACGATCCGTATCGCATCGGAGGGGATAGCCCCCCATGCCGCAACAGACGCTTCGGTCATGACTGGACGGTCTTTTCGACCAGGGCTTCGATGGGCATTCGTACATCCCGCATCAATGCTTTCCGCTCCTTGACTTCCAGCCCGGCGGTGGGCACGGGCGGCAGGATGGTGACGGTCACGCGTCCCCCCCGAATCCAGCGGCTGTGTTTGGGCATAACGTCCCGGCTTCCCGTTATGGCAACAGGGACAATCGGCACCTGCGCCTGAATGGCAAGGGTAAAGCTGCCGGCCTTGAACTCCTTGAGATGGCCGTCCGGCGAGCGCGTCCCTTCGGGGAAAATCACCACGGAGGTTCCCCGGGCGATCCTTTCGATGGCGCGCCGCATGCTTTCCACGCTCTTCTTGCGGTTGGAACGATCCACGGAAATATAACCGGCGCGCCGCATGGTCAATCCGAACAGGGGAATATGAAACAGCTCCTCCTTGGCCAGCCAGCGAAACTGGCCCGGCACCCCGGCCAACAACGCAAGGATATCGAAATTGCTCTGGTGATTGGGCATATAGACCACGGCGCCTTCCAAAGGAAGATTTTCACGCCCTTCGACCACCAGTTTCACCCCGGCCAGCCACAGGCTCACCTTTGCCCACAAGCGGGCATAACTGTGCAAAAAATCGGCGCTGACAAAAGACGCCGGCAATCCCGTCAGTATGATGAACAGAGTCCATGGTACAAAGGTAACCACATAAAACAAGGTACGCAGCATAGTCCGTGTCTCCCGATAAACATTTAATCGCGCCAGTTTACGAAACCTTCCGGAGGGGAGTCAAACCTTTTTAAACTTTACAAGATGCGGCCATTTCCGCTAGACTCGCGAAGTATTCAAAAAATTAAACAAACTCTCATGGAGGCTACAACTCATGTCGGTTAACAAGGTCATTCTCGTCGGCAATCTCGGCAAAGATCCCGAACTACGCTATACAGCGTCCGGCACTGCCGTTGCCAACTTTTCACTGGCCACAACAGAGCGCTACAAGGATCGCGACGGCAACAACCAGGAAAAAACGGAATGGCACAACATCGTGGCATGGCGGCAACTTGCCGAAATCTGCGGCAAATACCTGACCAAAGGCCGCCAGGTGTATATCGAAGGCAAGATCCAGTCCCGCTCCTACGAAGACCGCGACGGCAACCGACGCTACATCACCGAGATCGTCGCCGACCAGATGCAGATGCTTGGCCGTCCCTCCGACGATAACAGCGGCGGAGGCTACCAGCGCCGCGAACAACGCCAAGAGCGGCAGAGCGGACAAAATCAGTCGCAGCAACCCCATTATGAAGAGCCGCCTTTCAACCCGGATGACGATATTCCGTTTTAAAAAACACCTTTTTTAGTTTTGTAGAAATAGAAGCCCCAACTCCTTTGTTACTTAGGAGTTGGGGTTTTTTTTTGTTGAAAAATGACGATGACAGATGGTGGTAGCTTACGCACACACAGAATCGCCTAGTAGGCTTTTCTCACATTGCGGGGGTAGAAGGACACGGGCCCTATTTCTCCTCTTCCTAGCCATATTTTTACTGAGGCAACTTATTGGACAATCTCGAGCTATACGCTAAGTCTACCTAATTCGACGTATAACGTCTCGAATGTCAGGGAATGTAGGAACAAAATACTCTCAATAAGCCATTAGAAAACAATTTGACATAACTTTTGAGACAGCTCAACAGAGTGTTTAGGCGATTCAACGACTTGTGTTATGATTCGCCGGATCATTCACTCATTCAGGTTCTAATAAAAAAATCCGGTATGGTGTGCTTCAATTGAGCGAAAAACGAATTTTCATTACGGGTATAGCAGGTTTTTTGGGGAGTCATATCGCGGACAGGTGTCTGGCTGAAGGGTACAGGGTTTCGGGATGTGACAACCTGAAGGGTGGCTACCTTGACAATGTTTCGAGTGGCGCTGCGTTTTATCAAATCGACTGCAACGATTTTGCGCCACTGGCCGCATTGATGAAAGAGGTTGATATTGTCTACCACTGCGCTGCTACAGCCTATGAAGGCCTCTCCGTATTCAGCCCGCATCTGGTCACTCGGAATGTTGTCACGGCGACCAGTGGAGTTGTTTCCGCGGCAGCGGCCGGAGGAGTCAAGCGCTTCATTCTCTGTTCATCCATGGCCAGGTACGGTACAAATAAGGTCCCGTTTACCGAGGATATGGTGCCGGCTCCTCAGGACCCCTACGGCGTCGCCAAATGGTGTGCGGAACGGCTGCTATCCAATATTGCCGAAATTCACGGTATGGAGTGGGTGGTGGCGGTTCCTCACAATATCATCGGGCCTCGGCAGCGGTACGACGATCCTTATCGCAACGTGGTCGCTATTTTCATCAACCTGATGTTGCAAGGCCGTCAACCCTATATCTACGGGGACGGCAATCAGAGACGCTGCTTCAGCTTTGTCTCCGATGTGGTCGATCCGCTTCTGCGTATGGCCACAGACGATCGTTGTGTCCATGAAGTTATCAATATCGGCCCCGACGATGAGTTTGTGACCATCAACGAGCTTGCGGCCACGATCGCTCGGCTACTCGATTTTGATTTGCAGCCGAACCGGATCGATAGCCGTCCTCAGGAGGTTTTCTTTGCCAACTGCTGCGCCGATAAGGCCCGGCGACTGCTTGATTATCAGCCGAAGGTGAAACTCGAAGAGGGATTGGCCGTTATGATCGACTGGATAAAATCTCGCGGACCTCGCCCCTTTTTACACAATGTAGAGTTGGAAATAGACGGACCGCTCGCGCCAAAGACCTGGTCGAAGAAGTTACTGTGATGAGGAGGCTGTAGGGCTTTACTCAACTTTCGCACCTGCCCATTCGGTGCAACATATTGAAATCACGTTGACCT